>MDSV01066217.1_pt1 | contig 14360 bp, 6 predicted proteins | sample 810851 | NCBI WGS metagenome assembly MDSV01 (sample SAMN05326640, study PRJNA326480) | marine metagenome | isolation source: seawater | place: Atlantic Ocean: North East | collected 2012 | reverse complement strand
CTCCAGCTGCAATGCATGGAAGTAAATATGGATAAGATTCGAAGATCGTATCGACAAAAATGCCCCAACGTGCCGCTGGATTAGATAATTCGCCGCCAATGAATGGCCCTATTGTAAATCCAAGGCCAAATGCTGCCCCAATAATACCCATTCTAGTCGTCAATTGGCTAGGTGTACTAACATCGCCAATGTACGCCCGTGCTACAGCTAGATTCCCATTGAAAACCCCTGCCATAAACCTTGCAGCCAAGGCGATGAGCAATGTGTTGGCTAAACCAAACATAGCAAAAAATACTGTATTGCCAATTAAACCAACCATCAATACTGGTCTTCTTCCAATTCGGTCAGATACTGACCCCCAAAAAGGTGAGAATAAAAATTGAGCCGCCGAATAAGAAGTCATCAGTAATCCGACCCATAGACCGACCTCCACAATTCCTTCCGCAGTTGCCAAATCCTCAACTAGGTAAGTCAAAAATGGAATAACTATTCCAAATCCAATCATATCTATCATGGTGACTAAAAATAGCACCAATAATGCACTTCTGCCCGCAGTTACGGTTGTCTCAGAAGTATTTACATCAGACATAACAAAGCCTAATTCTCATTGTTTTTCTAACCAACGCGGAATGTTTACGCATTCAGTCAATTCAAGCAGAAGGTGATTTTTTCGAAACCTCAGGCGTAAGTCTGTCAATAACATTGCCAAGTCGTTCTACCAAGCCGGCTTTATGCTCGTGTTTGATTAGGGCTTGTTCCATGACTTCATCGAGTGAGTCAACTGCGATTACTTCGATTTGGTCGACATATTTGTCATCGATAAGTACGTCTTGCAGATTGGCTCTTGGAACAACTACTTTCTTGATTCCTGAGATAGCTGCTGCTTCAATCTTCGCCGTCACCCCACCAATAGGCAACACTTCACCTCTAACAGATAATGAACCTGTCATTGCCAAATCCTGCCTAATCGGAATTTCCTCTAATGCTGAAATAACTGCTGTTGCTATTGTTATGGATGCAGAATCGCCATCAACGCCATGAGTGTCAACAAACTGTATATGAATATCATAATCAGAAATATCCTTACCAGTTAATTTTTTGATTACAGCGCTAACATTGGTCACGCTTTCCTTAGCGAGATCCGAGAGTCCACCTGTTGCGTGAATTTTTCCGCCACCACCCTGTGAAGGAGTGACTAGTGCTTCTACTGGCAACATGATTCCACTAAAGTCTGACAAACCTGAGTTAGCCCCAAGTACTGCTAAACCGTTTACTCTACCAACTCTCTCACCTGAATTGACCAAAAGTGAATAGTCTCTACGGCGCTCGATCATTCGGTCGGCAACTTGTTGCTCTAGTGGCTTGGCAATATTTCTAGCACCCAATACATGTGCTGATGTAGTATACTTTGAGCCATCTTCACTCGCTAGATCTCCAGCGATACGAATCAGCCCACCTAATTCTCTTAGACGAAGAGATAGTTTACCTCTCCTTCCAGCACGGCGTTGTGCTTCTCGAAGAATTAGGGCAACAGCAGATTTGTCAAAATGAGGAATCTCTCTGTTGGTGCCCATGTCGCGAGTTACCTCTTGAGCGATGAATCTAATCAAGCGACGACGATTCCTAGATGTGTCAGGCATTTCTGAGTTCACATAAACCTCGTAACCGTACCCTCTAATCCTGCTTCTTAGCGCAGGATGCATCCCTTGGATAGCATCGAGGTTACCTGCAGCAATTAGAATGAAATCGCAAGGTACAGGTTCGGTCTTCGTCAAGGCACCAGAGGAGCGTTCTGAACGACCTGAGATTGGGAAAGCACGCTCTTGCATTGCAGTGAGTAGTGCTTGCTGCTCTTCGAGTCTGAGTAAGTTTACCTCATCGATATACAGGACTCCTTTGTGCGCTCGATGAATTGCTCCCGGTTCAACCCTATCATGAGCAGGAGTTTCCATTCCACCAGACTGAAATGGATCGTGTCTTACATCACCAAGTAGGGAGCCGGAAAGTGTTGCTGTAGCGTCAACGAATGGTGGTAATTCATTTGTATCGTGCTTGACAAGAAGTTTTGGAATACGACTTTCATCTGATGCTCCGAGTCTTCCACGAATGAACATGTAGCCAAACATTAGCAGGAAACCACCAAACAAGAGGGTAATGATGTCACCGGTTTGTAGTGTCGCGATAATCAACAAGAAACCGATTGCTGCAAAAGCAATTAGCAGCATCTTCTGTGAACGCTCTCTTTGTTGTTTTATGGCCTCACGTTGAAGTTTAACTATCCGATCTCCCCTTGATGCCGGCACACATCTAACTCTAGGTTCGTTTTCATCATCTTCATTAGGGTAGACTAAAACATCCTCAAGAACATCTCTTGGAAGTAATTCTGTCATTGATTTTGCCAGCATTGATTTACCGGTACCTGGATCTCCAATCATCAACATGTGTCTTCTTTGTTCAGCTGCTTTACGAATAACTACCGAACCCGTCTCTTGGCCAATAACTTGGTCAACTAATGTTTCTGGAATCGGTACATCTTCTGTGGATTCAAATTCAACTGATTCAATCCACTTTTCGACTCCCTGTTCGAGGATTTCATCAGTACCGGTTGGCTCTGGAGCCCATACTGTAACCTCCTCTTCGGGGGTTTCCTCGACATCGATTTCTTCACCGGTCACATTATCCCCTCGCACTTCTCCCCTTTATGGGTTTAGAATGATTCCCAAAACAAAAATCTCTCAACCTTGTAGACGGTCAAGGTATTGCTGACCGTAATATTCCCACTGATCCATGCTCCAACCAGCAGGTAGTCCACCCGGTGGCAATGGTGGTCCTCGGGTAATTGGTGGACCCTGTGTGACTGGTGGGCCTTGTGCGATTGGTGCTTGTGGTATGTTTTGAGGCGGTGCTGGTTGAACAGGAGCCATGTATGCAGTTTGCTGTTGTTGATTTGCATAATGAGGTGGTTGGTATTGTTGATAGTTTTGTGCATTCGGTAGAGTCTGTTGGAATATTTGTTGACTACCCCCATACATTGAGTTGGCAATCGCATCTTGTGCTGGCAATGTGGTATTGGCCCACTTAAACCCTTGAATCTCATCATCACCTCTTCCACGAAGCAAGAACATTCCACCTAACAGAGCAACAACGATGATTGCAATAACAACACCAGCAATTAGAATTGTGTTAGAATCGGATACAGTTTCATCAGTACTTGTTCCTGAAGTTTGATCCTCGGTACAAGTAACTCTTGTATCCAAACAAGCTAGTTCGAGTTGGAATTCAAGATCTATTAACTGAAGTTCTAATTCATCACTTGGGTTTTCTGAGATTTGTTCTTTGACATCCTCAATCTTAACTTCTAGATTATCGATGTGTGAAACTATCATTTCATCATCCATTTGTGATGCAGGTGGTAAGTCTTGGGTAACTGTCCACTTGTAGAGTGGTTCAACTGACCTGGTAGTCTTGTAGTTGTTGTTTAGACTGTCAACACCGTCGATTAGGACATAGAAATAGTCGCCATAATTGTAGCCATATGGCCTTGCTATTTTACTAGGATCTGCTCCGTTAGGTATGTCAAGTTGAGTTTCCCATCCTGTCGCAGATTTTGTCATATCTAAATCGTAAATCCAGATTCCGTCACAAACCCCTTCATTGCTACAGGTTTGCCATCTAACAGTTAGCGAGGTAAACATTGGAGCATCATCAGACAAGTACATATTGACATATGGTGTTTGACCTATGTACATGTTACTTGGTTGAACAATCATGAAACCGTCCGTACTTGGATACTTGGCAATAGTGAAAACATCTGAATCATAGACCTCAATTGTAGCGGTATATTCGTTTGAGGCGTAGGTATCTACAACCTTGATGACTACATTCTTGTAACCAACTTCGTTGAATTTCAATTTCAACATTCCTGTTTGTCTGTTGTACTGGGCACCACCTGACTCATCAGGTGAACTTACGATTACGGTAACTTCACTGTCTAGATTATCGACATCGCTAACTAAAGAATCCAAATCAATTGAAGATTCTTCTCCTGCCTTTATCCTAAGTCCTTCGAAAGCAGACATATCTACCACTGGTGCATCATTAACAGGATTGATGTTAATCACAACTGTTTGGTCAGAGCATTCCAGATCTGTGTCGCAGGCGCGTATAGTTAGTGTTGTCTGGCCTTCTGAATTATCACCAACGGTCTCAAAGCCTAGAACTCCGTTGATGATCTGTGAGGAAATAATTCCTGGGTTGGTTTCACTGATGATATCAAAAGTGAGGAGACTGACTGAACTTGCTTGACCGTCCGCAGTGGTGTCACTGATATATGGTTGCAGGCGAAGTAATCCATCAGAGTCAGGGCCTTGTTCGTCGATTGTCTGTGTCGGCAATCCTAGCCATCTTGGCTGCCCGTTCTCAATCACATTGAACTTCAATGTACCGTAAGGCAAGTTGCTTTTGCTGCCATAGCCAGCACCATCATCAACGGTAACTAGAATACTCTTTTGGCCTAGAGGACAACCTTGAACCTCGTCAAATCCAAACTTTACTGTGATTGTAGATGACAATGGATTCCAAGATACAAAGTACGGACTATCTGAATCTACTATTAAATCGTACAAAGGAGTTTCAGGATCACTGATATGATTTGTCATATCAATGTTTGATTCTACATCACAAGTTACTGTTGGTACCGGTTCAGCAACCACAATTGGAATGCCATTTGACAGACTGAAAGCGTTTGGAGTGACTCTCCAGTCGCTTACTTGGCCACGATTATCAATTGTTCGTGAACGTAGATCATAATCTCCAGATGGCATAGTCAAGGTTGGGGTCATAGTATATTCTCTACCTTCATTCGAAGTTCCTTCGTTGACGATATTTTCACCCCCAGAATCTATACTTCCATCCCACGCATTAGTTCCAGCCGGTGAAACTTCTAACTCAAAAGACATAGTTTGGATTGTATCGATAAAGTCATCTGCACCTCCCTTTGCAACAACGGTAAAAATTGAGCCACGCTCAATTACATTATCGCCACTAACAGTGGCTTGTTTGGCAACTGGCGGTCTATCATGATTAAAATCTTCAAAGGCTAGGTTATTATTGAACCTCCCGTCCCCTACCAAACCGCTCAATCTAGCACCAAAGCCGGTGGACCAAGCATTAGAGGGCAGATTTGTTGTATCAATGGTTGCAGTATGCGACATCGAACTTTGTACTGGTAGATTTGTTAGTTGTTTTGTAGAAACCACAATTGGATTATTACCGTCCATGTAAACTATCTCTAGGTTTCCTCCATCAAAGTAATCCAAACCCCCTACATTGACAGCAGATGCAGTAACTGTTAATTGATCACCACGAATGTAACCATTAGGAGCTGCAGGGTTTGTTACAGTAACTCCGCTAACTGCAAGATCCATGTCCGGACCCATGTGAGAATCACCAGCCGCTAGCACACTGCGGTGTGCAGTGTGGTCTCCATTCAAAAGTGCGGCAACTGTCAAGAAATTGTCTGCTGCAGATTGTCCCCCGCCAGCTCTTACTGTGGATATAGGGACTGACCATGATTTTGTTACAGAATTTCCTGCAGATATTGTAACTGACTCAAATGCATTACCATTGCCATTTAGTAGCCACCTTTTCCAAACATGATGCGGATTTGGCCCTCCTCCATCGTATGATTCCGGAGAGGTTTCTTCTGTTACAGCCGCATAAATTGTTACGGTTTTTGAGCCAGAACCAGTGTATGATGCAGTGATATCAATATCCATCACGTTGCCATTTTCTGATTGAGATACCATGATATCATAATCTGCAGCATTACCGTCCATGTTCCCACCACTTTGGTAGAAATTTGCAGTGTTTGTGTTGCTAGTGTAATATGAACTACTGGAGGTAGCATCGCCCCATACCATGGTAGGGTAATAGCTAGGACTAATGTGTGCTCTACGATTTATTGGGCTATCACTTGGCCAACCATTTGAAGCAGATTCGTAAAACGAAATGTACGTGTAATCCTCAGATTGACTGCCTCCCCCTCCGTTGGTGACATATAGGTCATGCAGAGCATTAGATGCTCCGTGACATGGACCACACCAGTGCGCACCGACATATTCTGTGAATACTGTGTGACCAGGAGACTGAGCCTCGCTAATTGTTGGTTCGTCTTCTAGATATGAAGTCGGCAAATTGCTATTTTCTGCTACTATACTGAAGGCTATGCTCCCCAAGAATAAAGATACAATCATCAGCGAAATCGACTTGACGTACAACTTCATGCTCCCTCCTATATCAAGGCAGTATATCAAACCCTCTATTTTTGGTGTGTTTTTATGTATTTCAAAATAGAAAAGTAGTTGTTAAATCAAAGTGATACTCAGCGTCATTTGTGGGTTCAAAAAATTGGATTGCGCTTGAGGATGAAAGCGGAAAAATTTTCCTAGTTGAAATGGTTGATGACATGACCAAAATCAAAGGTCTTGGGGTATTCAATCCAAGCGAAACAATCGGTGATTCCAAAATAGGCGATGAAATCCTAATTGGACAAAAAATATTAACACGGCTAAGTCCAAGATTGCCTGAATTGTATAGAGGAATGAAAAGAAGAGCTCAAACCATTTCCGCCAAAGATGCTGGAGTTCTGATTACTAGACTGGGGATCGGCCCTGGCGACGTAATTTTGGAAGCAGGTTTGGGCAGTGGCGGACTTTCTCTCCACCTCGCTAGAGTTCTGGGAAATTCGGGAACTCTTGTCACAATTGAGACGAGAGATGAGCACGCAGAAGTTGGCTTAGAAAATTTGAACAGAGCAAAACAATGCCTCCCCGAATTCCCCAATCACCACCACATATCTGGAGATATCAGCAATGTTAGTAGTGAAATCATAGATTTAGCAGGACAAGTGGATGGTATCATACTTGACTTACCCAATCATGAACCGGCCATTAACGCGGTGATTGGTATATTGAAACCGGGTGGAAGAATTGCTTGCTATTGCCCTGTGACGAGCCAAGTTGAGCGAGCCTGGGAGGTTTGTGAAGCAAATAATCTACATGTTGAATGGGCAGGCGAATTAATGGAAAGGCAGTGGGGTAAAGCCAGTAAAGGTGGCATGAGGCCTGTAAACGGGCCGTTTGGACACACTGCGTTCTTGTTAATCGCTCACAAAAATTGATTAGAATTTTTGATTCTCTACAACTCTTATTTTCTTAGCACACTGCGGGCAAGAAAACTTGAATGGCGGAGTGCTTCCACGTGGCACACCAAGTTTTGCTTCACAGAATGGGCAAATTACCTTGTTATCGGGAGTCATTCGACACTCATTGGATTTCAGTTTGTGAGCCTGAACCGTTTTTTCCTCTTTCTTCTTTGGTTTCTTTTCTGGCTTGCTGTCCTCTTCCTCAGGAACTTCTTCAACAGTAGCATCAATAGAAGTGGTTTTTCTGCGTTTTCTAAGGATATTAATCAACATTAATAGAAGAAGAGAAAATACCCAGCCACCTACCATAGTAGAGATAGTTTGTTTCTCGTCTAGAACCAGTCCGAACGGCAACTCAACACCATTTGGTGGCAGTTCTGGGCCATCAATAGTAACCAATAATTCATTACTCGAATCTTGATTATAGGTCATACCGCCAATCTCCAAATTAGCAGAGATTCTAAGTGACGCTGTTTCAGACTCCGAAACTCTAGAATTTAGCACTAATTCAAAATCAGCACTTTGCCCAGATGCAAGAGAAAATTCACTTGATTGAGTATCTGAATTAGCCGGATATATGGCAATATCAAACAATGCATCATCAGAGCCAAGCACAAACATATCACCATTTATTGGCGCATTGGCCAAGTTTTTGACAGTGATTAGGGTGGAGGAGCCGCCAGATGAGGCCATTGAAAGTGATTCATCGCTAAATGAAACCTCGATGATTGCATCATTATCCCAATTAGGTTCTACGGTAAATATTTGAGTTTGTTCTAGAACATAATTACTCCTCGCGTTGCTGGTTACTCTAAAGTTAAATGATGATAATCCTGCACTAGCATCTTCATCAACGGTACAAACCCAAGAGTAGGTATCTGAAGATGAACCTGCTGCCAAGGAAAATATCTCTGATAGTCCGCAATCCTCACCGATTGTAGTTATAGTAAATTGATCCTCACCTGTCCCAGAATTGGTAACAACAACATCACCACTGATGGTTTCGCCTGGCTTGGCACTGTCATCGCCGGACAAAACGGTAATCTGTGCACTCGCTTGTATTGGAATAATTTTGAATCCAATGGTTGAAGAAACTGTATCATCATTCGATGATGTTACTATTATGCCTACATCACAACCAGAGGTTGGAGCTCCAGCAGCACGTTCTCTTATCGAAATGGTTACTGCTTGGGTTGATGATGGATCTAAGTTTATCGAAGAAGTAGATAGCGTCGTATCAAACCAAGTAGTTGCATTATTGTTTTCATCAAAGTCCAAGGCGACAAAGAATGTATCCGCGGCCGAGCCCAAATTAGTGACTTCAAATGTGTAGGTTACCTGTGAAATTGGACCTGCGGCAATATTGTTATTGATTGAATTAACTGTTAAACCAACACTATCTGCTACCTGTAATTCTAGGTTAAGTGATTGTGTATACTCTTCTGATGAATATGTCACTGTTATTGGATAGGAGCCTGATTGTGCTGTTGAAATCATACTAACACTCATAGTTACTGAGAAAGATGTTCCTGCATCGAGGTCTACTTCTGTATCGGAAAAGGTAACTTCTGCACCTGTTGGAAGTCCGGAAACTGAGGCGGTTAAGTCTAAATCCATGGTACCAAGGTTATCCAAGTCTAAGTTAACATCTACCGCCTCCCCGGGCTTGGTAGAAATTCTACCATCGAGAGGTCCAGAAATAGTAAAATCAGCAACAGGTTGAACATCAAATTGGACTGATGCGATAGTTGAAATTCCTGCATAATTTACCGTGAAATCTTGTGAATAAGCGCCGACAAAGCCCTCCGCTATATCTGTTGAGAGCATCCAAATACCTACGCCTCCAGAGGATACGTTTACACTACTGCCGCTGATAATGGAAGAAGATATTGGTGAATTATCTACAATATCTAAAAAGAATTCAACAAGTTCGCTACCGTTATTGTAAATTCTAATCTCATACTCTTCTGGATTCAAAGGCACCAACTGAATACTGCCTGCCGTGGGTGAGAACAATTCAAAGTCAACCAATTCATCTACATCAATAGAAAATTGATATGTCTCGGAGTCCCATGAATAATCTCCATACATTCCTTCTCCATCCAAATTCATGATACACTCATCTGCCATTGTCGCAGAAGATTCAACATCGACAGTGAAGCCAACAATATCTGAGGATGTAGGTTGTAGATCATCCGTTGATGCATCGATTAACTGAACAACACACGGCCCAGTCTGCACTTCTAAGTCCCAGTTCAAATCTAATTCGGCATTACCAGTATTGGTGACTTGAACATTCGTCGTAGTTATCTGGCCGGGAATGAAATCTGAATCTTGATTTAGGAATGAGAAACTTAGATTGTTCTCGGCCAAAACCTCAACAACAAATGTGTAACTACTCGAAGTGTTACCGTTGGTTGACGCAGAAAACAGGTTAAATCCATAGAAACCTGGAGCTGCATCGCTTGGAATTGAGACTTGAATTGTCGTTTGAGACGTACTTCCTGCTGGGAGGTTTGCTAATTCATGATCAGCAAAAACCAAGTTCCATCCTGGAGGAATAGCACGATTTTGACTCATAAATGAAGGGTTAGTGCTTTGTTGCCACGGATATTCAATGTCACTTGTCTGGTTGAACACAGTATCATCTGCAGCTTGTTGTAATTCAAGTTTCAATGCAGGCGTTAAGCCAGAAATTGAATCATTGGTATCTACCGATGCATTACCTGTCATAGCAGCATAAAGGACACAGGCAGCAAGATATGCTCCACTTGGGGAAGGGTGACTTCCATCACTGGCATATAAATCGTAAAATGTGTTACCTGGCAGAGTTGGATTCGCCCCACTAGCCATTACATTGTAGTAGACATTCTTGAATCCCAATCCCACTGGTGCAAGCCAAACATCTCTCGAAGGAGTGGTCATATTGTCATGATAATCTATGTAACCAGCCTCTAAACGATTTTGCATATTGGTGAAATTCGAGTAAATAAGAGGGTGTAGGCCATCTCCGTTCCGATATCCCCAGGTCATCATCAGCATGACATCTGAACCTTCATCCTCAACTTCATCAGCAATCAATATTGCTGAGTCCTTACTATCAATCCACTCTTGATTAGAACGGGAGAATCCGGGGATCTGACTTTGGTCTTGTAATACTACAAAATCCCAGATATGGCCAGAATCTCTAAGGCTTGTATTCCAGACGTTCCCAGTTGTATTGATGTCATCCCAATGTTGAGGTATATCCATACTTGCGCCAGTATTCGAAATAGTAGAATTATGCTCACCAACAGAATCGAATAAATCTGCAAGAATAGTATCAACATTATTTGTATAGATGTAACTGTTACCATACATCAAAACATTACTTGGAACAGTAACTGAGGTGTTTGTGTTGTTTGTTTGATTTTGATTGTTTGTGTTATTGGTATGATTTGCCCAAAATCCAGTTAGATCAGGTTCAGCATCAACATCTAGGAGAATTGTATCAGGGGCATTACCATCATTATTAACATCAATTGTATAATTGGCTGAAGTGCCGGCAAGCATTTGCTGTAATGGTCCATTCATTGCATTGAATGAGAGGGAAGATGCGTAGGATGGCTCAACCGTAACATATGCGGTCATCGTGCTATACAAATCTCCATCTTGTTCACTTACATTTACTACGAATGAGCCGCTGTCAGAAGGCAGTGCACCCACGGCTAAAACCACCACTAAATCGACAGTTGTACTTTGAGTTGGGATTACTGAACTGGTAGTGTTGTTTACTAGATTAATGCTCCAAGCATTGCTCAAACCATCAGTATCCAAAGTGATATTGTAATGTTCAATTGACGAACCATTGTTCTCTATTGTCAAAGTTATGTTTGTAGAATCTCCGCCCTGAAGAACAATGTGAGGGCTATCTAAAGAGAGAAGAATAGTATCGCTGGCACTGGCACTTCCGACCATTGGAGTTACGCTTGCTGAAACCATTAGAATGACAAACAACATTGCTTTTGATGTACTACGCGACATAAGACCAAGTTGGGCGAGTATGAACCCCCTATTGAGTGAATCGGAGGTTTGTACTGAAAATTAACAATCATTAGGATAATTGAAGTTCTCGAATCCGATTTTCATCAATTCTTTCCCAAGGGAATTCACCCGCATCTGTCGGTTCACGTCCAAAATGGCCGCCTGCAGCAGTTATTGAGTAGATTGGCCCCTGCAATTTAAGGTCACGAGCAATCGCACCTGGCCTAAAATCAAACACATTCTTGACTCTGGCAGCGACCTCTGATTCACTTAACGAAGATGTACCAAAAGTTTCTACTCTTACACTGACAGGTTCTGCGACCCCAATAACATAAGCCAGTTGAATTTCACATCTAGAAGCCAGTCCAGCAGCAACCACATGCTTAGCAGCCCATCTCGAAGCATATGCAGCAGAGCGATCTACTTTTGAAGGATCTTTGCCGGAAAATGCTCCACCACCATGACGACCCATTCCGCCATATGTATCTACGATAATTTTTCTCCCAGTCAGCCCTGCATCTGCGTACGGCCCACCCGGGTCGGCAAATCTTCCTGTTCCATTAACTACCAACTTGTAACCATTCGACAGCAGTTCTGCAGGTATCGAATATTCAACGACATGCTCTCTAATCTGCTGTTCCACATAGGCTAGTTCCTGCTCTTCCGAGCCGCCAAATTGATTCTTCAAATTATTATCATGTTGAATTGCAATTACAACGGTATGGACTTTCTCTATATCGCCATTATCGTTGTATTGAACTGTAACCTGTGATTTACCATCAGGTCTTGACCATGGTAAGATTCCTTGCTCTCTAACTGAGGTCAAGCGTCTTGATAGCCTTTGAGATAAAGCAGCTGCCAACGGGAAATATCTTCCTTTTAGTCCGTCATATGCCTCGGTTTCCTCACAAGCATAACCAAACATCATGCCCTGATCTCCAGCACCTTGGTCAAGACCATCTTTGTTGACACCTTGAGCAATGTTTGCTGATTGCGTGGTAATGTGAACTTGAACTTCGCAAACTTTTGGATTTGTTGCATCCATCCCAATTGTATGCGAGGTGTAACCAATTTTGGCACCAGCTTGTCTGGCGATAGCCTCGTAGTCGGGCACATCTCCATTCAATGACACCTCTCCTGCAAGAACGATAAGACCCATGTCCTCCTTTCCTTTAACACATGTTTCAACGGCAACTCTTGCATTGTTGTCTATTGCTAGACAAGCATCAACAATTGCATCTGAAATAGCATCACATAATTTGTCTGGATGTCCGCTTGTTACCGATTCTGAAGAGAATAGTACTTCACTCATATCACACCCCGATGTCGAATACTTTATGAATGAATCGTTAAGACTTATTACAAAATATTCTTATTAATCATATAATATTGAATGATTGTTCATTGATTATCATTGAATATAGCGAACCTTTGATGACCTAGGTCTATTCCCGCAAGTTCATGAGCAACTATGTGCCAACCCATTATCGCACACATACATTAGGAGAAATACAAGCCAATGGTGCTGATTTAATCGATAACGAAGTTACTGTTGCTGGGTTTATGGAGGCTAACCGTGGCAAAGGAGCAATTTGTTTCGTTGACCTAAGAGACGGTACTGGTAAAACTCAAATTTTCTTGAAAGCAGACAACATTGGTGAAGAAGCATTGGACATGGTACAAAGGATGACTCGTGAGTCAACCCTCCAGTTCACTGGTAAAGTATCAGAAAAGCGACCACCAAAGTTGAAGGAAGGAGAAACTCCTCCGCCACCAGCGTATGAAGTGATCGCTGATTCAGTTGTTGTTATCGCTAAGGCAGAAGCGCCTTTGCCCTTGGGTGTAACCGATACCGTTCATGTAGAACTTGACACTAGATTGGATAACAGATTTTTGGATTTGAGGCGTGCCCACATAGCAGCAATGTTTAGACTGCGTGGCAAAGTTCTACAATATGGTAGAGAGGCACTAATTAGCGAGGGGTTCTTTGAAACCCACACGCCAAAAATTGTCGCAACTGCAACCGAAGGTGGTACCGATTTGTTCCCTATGCAATACTTCGATACCCCTGCATTCCTCAACCAATCACCACAACTCTTCAAGCAATTATGTATGTCTGGTGGTCTAGAAAGAGTATTTGAAATTGGACCTGCTTTTAGAGCAGAAAAACATGATACTTACAGACATTTGAATGAATTTATTTCCTTTGATATAGAATGTTCATGGGCAACTGATGATGATGTCATGGGCGTTCTAGAACGAATGATTCATCATATGTGGCAATCTATTGCTAACGATGAGGAATCAAAATCCTACATTGCAACAATCAATGAATTCCGTGCTAGTAAAGGAGAAGAACCTGTTGAAGTAATAATTCCAGAACTACCATTCCCTAGAGTCTCATATTGTGATGCAATCCGAATTATCAAAGAAAAAGGTGGAGAGATAGAATGGGGCGATGATATTGATGCTGAAAATTCTGATTTACTAGCAGAAGATTTGCCCCAATTCTACTTCTTACCTCGCTGGCCTATGGCATTGAAACCGTTCTATATCCATCACGTAGAGGGGGAAAATGGTTCCACTGGCGATCAATTAAGCCGTGGCTTTGACTTGAACTTTGGCAGAGATGAACTCACATCTGGCGGACAGCGTGAGCACAGAATGGATGTACTAATTGATAATCTCAAGAAGATGGATTTGGACCCTGAAGAATTTGAATTCTATGTAGCTGGATTTAGGCATGGAGTTCCACCTCACGCTGGTTGGGGGCTTGGAGTTGAAAGAATTCTAATGAAATTAACAGGGGCAAAGAATGTCAGAGAAACAGTATTATTCCCGAGAGATAGGAAGCGAGTAAGTCCTTAGATTTCAACCGTGTTTGATCCATTGTGAACCATCCCAATAGTGATGACTTCCGTCACTCATTTTGCGCCATGTATAACCGGATTCATCAGTCCACTGGTTGACAATTTGTAGCTGTGCAGGAGTATTTGCCACCTGGTTTTGGGAGGTTGCCGTACCCGAGGCGTGGCTGTAATCCTTTACGGGTTCATCACTACCTCCGCCTTTCCTCTTTAGTATCAGACCTATGGCTGCACCAACAATTATCACAGAAACTACTCCGATAATT
>MDSV01244635.1_pt1 | contig 14361 bp, 13 predicted proteins | sample 810851 | NCBI WGS metagenome assembly MDSV01 (sample SAMN05326640, study PRJNA326480) | marine metagenome | isolation source: seawater | place: Atlantic Ocean: North East | collected 2012 | reverse complement strand
CTTTAAAGTGTTCTATAGGGAAAAATGGCCTAGTATCTAAAAAAAGAGAGGGTGATTTATGTACACCAAAAGGTTCTTTTTTAATAAAAAAACTTTTTTATAGAGCTGATAGAGTTAAAAAATTTTATACTAAGATTCCAAAAATAATAATCAAAAAAAATATGGGATGGTGCAACGATCCATTACACAAAAAATATAATTCGCTTGTAAATACAAAAAATAAAATAAGACATGAAAAGATGTATAGAAAAGATAATAAGTATGATTTTATAATTACTATTGATTACAATTTAAATAAACCTATCCCTTATAAAGGAAGCGCTATTTTTATTCATTTAACAAACAATTATAAGCCTACTGCTGGGTGTATTGCATTGAGTAAAAACGATATGTTAGTTCTACTTAAACTTATAGATAAAAAAACAAAAATAAAATTATATTAAGTTCTTTCTCCCATTATTTTTGATCCAACCCTCACATATGTCGCAGAATTTTTTGCGGCTTCAATATAGTCATTGGACATACCCATGCTTAATTCCTTAAGATTAATTTTTTCTGAAAGAGACTTCATTTTTAAAAAATATGAAGAAGTATTTTCTGATAAAGGAGGTATACACATTAAACCGATTATATTTAAATCAAATTCGGTTTTTACTTTTTGATAAAATAATGAAAGTTCATTTTGATTTATACCATTTTTTTGATTTTCATCACCGATGTTTATTTGAATAAAAATTTTTGGTTTAAAATTTTTTTTAATTTGCTCATTAGCTATTTTTTCTGCTAACTTAATACTATCTAAACCATGAATATAATCAAAAAGAGGTAAACAATATTTAACTTTATTAGATTGTAACTTTCCTATTAAATGAAGTTTAATACCCTCATTTTGCTCCTTAGCATCTATCCATTTATTAATGGTCTCTTGAACTTTATTCTCTCCAAAGTGCTTGTGTCCAAATTCAATTAAAGGGTTTATTCTTTCAATACCAAAAGTTTTTGTTACAACAATTACTTTCGCATTCGAATTGATTTCTTGAAGTTGTTTTTTAATTAATATTAAATTATCTATAGAATTATGCATAATTATTTTGAAGTATATTATTTCATAGACAAATTTAATTTAAAAGAACTATCAAACATTAAAAAGAAAATTAATATCATTTTTAGAGATTATAGTAAAAAGATTGACTTAAATGAAATAATAAAAACCAAAAATTTTTGCAAACAAAAGGGGTTCAATCTTTATTTGTCTAATAATACTAAGTTAGCAATCAAATTAAATCTTGATGGTGTTTATCTTCCTTCATTTAATAAAAAAATGATTTATAAAAATGTCTTCATTAAAAAAAATTTTAGAATTATTGGATCTGCACACAATCTGAAAGAGCTCAAAATAAAAGAAAATCAGAATTGTGAAAGAATTTTTATAAGTCCTATTTTTAAAACAAGTAAAAATAAAACTTTTCTAGATATAATTAGATTCAACTTAATATCAAATGAGTCAAAAAAAAAGATTATATGCTTAGGTGGGATTAATTCAGAAAACTTAAAGAAAATTAATTTAACAAAATCAGTTGGTATAGCTTCGATATCTTGGATAAAAAAAAACGGCCTAAATAAAAATTTAGGCCGTTTTTAAATTATATTCTACTAAAGTAATTAGAATGCAAAGTTAACTGCTAATTCTGTTACTTCGTTAGATACTGCATCAGAATCCCAACCTGGGTTATCTGTATCAGTTTGGTAACCTTTGATTGACATAGATCCCATTGTGTAAGCAAATTGAATCGAAGTAGATTCTTTTGTTACATCAACTGTATCTGAACCATCACTTTGGTCATCCTGAGCATCGTAAGTTTCTTCAACTTCTTGCCAAGATATTGAAAAGTTCTCGTTCACGTTAAAAGCAACACCGATAGCTTCGATATCGAACGCACCACCTGCTGTTGTTACTTTTTTAGCTGAAGCTTGATCGTCTTCAGTTGAACCTGCTAGACCTTTTTCAATGTAACCTTCTTGGTAACCGATTGAGAATGGACCTGCTGTATATTTTACATATGCAGTCACGTCACTAGCATCTCTATCTTGTGAACCAGTAGTTCCGCCATCAGCAGTTTTCTCTGAAGAGTAACCACCGATTGTCAGACCACCGTATGCAATTGTTGCACCGATAGCTGAACCTGAACCCCAAATTGCACTACCTGTAGAAACTCCACCTTCACCAACTGCTGTTGCAGAAGCTTCTGGGATGTAGTTGTACATTAAAGTGATTGAAGCACCCATTAAGTCGATAGCTGGTGATACATAATCAACACCACCATTACCGTGATCAGCACCAATATTATCTATTGCAGCACTGTCTTTTTCACCGTCATGAGCTTCTTCATAAGCAGTAGGTAATACGTTGTCAAAATTAGCACCAATACCACCAGTACCATTTCCAACTGTAAGTGAACCTAGACCACCCATTGTTAGTTTAACGTTTGATGATGATAATGAACTATCTTCAACTAAAATCATTGAAGTAGACACTGACCAACCGTTGTCTAACTCACCTGAACCAGATAAAGTTATGTCATGGTTGTAACCAATACCATCATTAGTAGCAGTTCCAGATGCTGGAGTAGCAGATGCACCACCTACTTGCTCAGAACTGAAAGTATATCCAGCATCACCTGATACTGATATCTCTCCTGCTAAAGCAGAACTTGCAACTAAAGTTGTACCTAAAGCTGTAAGTCCTAATTTTTTAAAGTTATTCATAATAAAACTCCTTTGTTTTAATTATTCATATGAATGTGAGCTTTATATTTAAAAAACCCCATTTTTACTCAAAAAACCTCTAAAATTTGTTTTTTTTTTTCATTATGTTGTAAATTTGTCACAAAAAAACCCAACATTTACAAGCAGAAATAGTGTTAAGATCTAGTATGTTATAATTTTTAACTTTCGGGTGTATTTTATAACTTTTCAAGTTAAATAAACAGTTAATCCTATGAAATTCAATAAAATTATAACTCTAATAACAATTTTCAGTTTATTATTTATTGCGGGTTGCAAAAATCCTTTTAGATGGACGGATGCAAGAGAAACTCCAGTAAATGCCAAAGAAAGAGTTCAGAAAAATTTAGAAGAAGGCAGAGGTATTACTTTTGGGGTTGGCAAAGGTTCGGGAGGTGGTGGCGTTTTTGATTTTGCATCATCAAATGAACTCTGGCGTGCTTCAATTGAAATTCTTGATTTTGTAAGCTTTACGAATGCAAGTTACTCTGGTGGTATAATAATTACCGACTGGTTTTCTGGAGATAAATCAGAAAATACAAATCAATCAAGAGAACTAAAAATAACTGTAAGATTCTTGAGCAATGAAATAAGAGCAGATGGGATCGAAGTTTCTATTCACGAAAGAATATGCTCTTTAAATCAAGAAAAAAAATGCCAAATAGAAAGAATAAATTCAGAAATTTCTATGGAAATTAAATTAGCAATATTAAAAAAAGCAACCTTACTTAAAAAACAATCTGATAAAAAAAATAGAGATAAAAAAAAGCTTAAAACAAAAACAAATTAATTTTAAAAATACAAATTCTTAGTTATTTTTATACAAGATGGATAGATATAATTTTAAAAAGATAGAAGAAAAATGGCAAAATTTTTGGGAAAAAAATAAATCTTTTAAATCTGTAATTAAGAAAGATAAAGAAAAATTTTATTGTCTCGAAATGTTTCCTTATCCATCAGGAAATATTCATATGGGTCACGTAAGAAACTATACTATAGGTGATGTATTATCTAGATTTAAAGCTATGCAAGGTTTCAATGTTCTTCACCCTATGGGGTGGGATTCTTTTGGAATGCCAGCGGAAAATGCGGCTAGACAAAATAATTTACATCCAAAAGAATGGACTGAAAGAAATATTCAGAATATGAAAAATCAATTAAAAAAGCTTGGTTTATCTATTGATTGGGATAGAGAAATTTCAACTTGCTCAGAAGATTATTATATTCATCAACAAAACTTTTTTATTGAGTTATATAAAAAAGGTTTAGTTTATAGAAAAGAAAATTATGTAAACTGGGATCCAGTAGATAATACTGTTTTAGCAAATGAGCAAGTAATAGATGGTAAGGGCTGGAGATCTGGTGCTATCGTAGAGCGAAAAAAATTAAACCAATGGTTTTTTAATATTTCAAAATTTGCTGATGATCTTCTAGATGGATTAGATGAACTAGATAACTGGCCAAATAAAGTAAAAATAATGCAAAAAAATTGGATTGGAAAATCTTTTGGTTGTGAAATTAATTTTAATGTAGAAGGAAATTTACCAGTCAAAAATATTAAATGTTTTACTACCAGACCAGATACTTTGTATGGGTTTTCTTTTTTAGCTTTATCGGCTGATCATCCAATTTCTAAATATTATTTAAAAGATAAAAAATTTTTAAAATTTAAAGAGGAATGCTCAAAAACAGGAACAACTGAAGAGTCAATCGCTTTGGGAGAAAAAATTGGCTTTAAAACAGATCTTTTAGCAATTAACCCTTTAAACCCGAAAGAAAAAGTTCCAATTTATTTTGCTAATTTTGTACTGATGGATTATGGTTTTGGAGCTGTTTTTGGATGCCCAGCTCATGATCAAAGAGATTTTGATTTCGCAACAAAATATAATTTAAAAATTAAAACTGTTGTTAAGCCGTTAGATCAGGATAATGATTTTAAAGTTAAAAATGAAGCTTATACTGGTTCTGGTGAAATTATAAATTCTGATATTTTAAATGGTTTTAAAGTTCCGGAGGAATCAATAATAGAAACAATAAAAATTTTAGAACAAAGAAAACTTGGTAAGAAAAAAATTAATTTTAGACTTAAAGATTGGGGAATTTCTAGACAAAGATATTGGGGGTGTCCTATACCAATCGTCTATGATGAAAGTGGTAATGCAATTATCTTAAGCAAAGAACAACTTCCAGTAAAATTACCTCAAAAAATTAATCTTAATTCAAAAGGCAACCCTTTGGACTCCGAATTAAAATGGAAAATTTTTGAAATAAATGGAAAAAAATATACTAGAGAGACTGATACACTAGATACATTTGTTGATTCTTCATGGTACTTTTTAAGGTTTTGTTCTCCTAAAAATAAAATTCATGGATTTAATGATGAAGAAATTAATTATTGGATGCCTGTGGATCAGTATATAGGAGGTGTGGAGCACGCTATATTGCATTTACTATATTCTAGATTTTTTATGCGTGCAATAAATTATGAAAACAAAACTTTCAAAATCAAAGAGCCTTTCAAAAGTTTATTCACTCAAGGAATGGTTTGCCATGAAACCTACAAAGACAAAAAAAATAATTGGCTTACTCCAAACGAAGTAGAAACAAATGATGGTAAAAATTTTTACAAAAAAAATAAGCCTGAAGAAAAAGTTTTTGTTGGTCCGTCAGAATCAATGTCGAAATCAAAAAGAAATACAATTGACCCTGAAGAAATGATTGAAAATTATGGAGCTGACGCCGTAAGATTATTTATTTTATCAGATAGTCCACCCGAAAAAGATGTTCAATGGTCTGATCAAGGAATGATAGCGTCTTATAAATTTATTCAAAAGTTTTGGTTGTTACATAATAAATTATTAGAAAAAATTAATAATTCAAAAGAAGAAGAAAAATTTAATGATGATATTAAAATCCAAAAAATTACTAATCAATTAATTGAAAAAATAAACAATAATTTAGAAAATTTTAATTATAATGTAATTATTGCTAACATGTATGAAACTTATAATTTTTTGGTTAAAACTATTGATCAAAACTTTAATAAAAAAATCCTTAAAGATAATTATTCAAAAATTCTAACTGTTATGACACCTGTAATTCCGCATTTAATGTTTGAATGTCTGGAAACACTCAAACTTAGCGGCTTTCAGTTTTGGCCAACTGTGGATAAAAAAATGTTAGAAAATGAATATATTAAAATAGTTGTACAAATTAATGGAAAGAAAAAAGATTTAATTGATACTAAAAAAGATTTAAGTGAAGATGATTTAATTAAAATTATTAAACAAAATGAGAAAATTAAGAAAAACTTTGAAAATAAAAAAATTTTTAAGGTAATTTATGTTAAAAACAGATTGATTAATATTTTATTAAAATAAATGAAATTTAGAACTTTTTTACTACTGCTAATACTTTTTTTGCCAAGTTGTGGATATGAGCCTCTTTATTCATCCAAGGGACAAAATTTTGCTATTGGCGATATTAATATAAATGGAGAAAAAAGATTAATAAATCTTTTTAAGTCAAAAACTGAGAGATTAAAAAATGAAAGTGATAATATTTATGATCTTGAAGTAAATATAAATAAAACAAAAAATACTATTTCAAAAGATAAAAAAGGCAATCCATCAATTTACAGTCTAACTATTTCAGTAACAATTATATTAAAACAAGATAAAAAGATTAATAAAACTAAAACTTTTACTCAAAACACTAGTTATAATAACATGGAAAATAAGTTTGATTTGAAAAGACAAGAAAAAAATCTTGAAACACAATTATTAGATAAAATTATTGAAAATTTCATATTTTTTACACAAAGTATAAGTTAAATGATCGTTAAAACGTACGAAGTAGAAAAAATTAAAAATACCAATTTAAATTTTTTTTTACTTTATGGTGAAAATGAAGGGTTTAAAAATCAAATTATCAAAAATTTTTTGTCAGCTGATTATAAAGAAAATATTATAAGATATGATGAAAATGAAATTATAAGTAAAACTGATTTATTAGCAGCTGAAATTACAAATAAGTCATTTTTCAGTGATAAAAAAATTATTATTATTTCAAGAGCTACTGATAAGGTAAATAAAATCTTAGAAGACTATTTAGACAAAAGTTTTAACGATATTAGAATAGTTATAAATGCAGGAATACTTGATAAAAGATCAAAACTTAGAAATATTTTTGAGAAAAAAAAAAATTTAATTTGTATGCCTTTTTATGCAGATGATAATTTGGCTTTAACAAAATTAGCATCTCATTTTTTTAAAGAAAAAAAAATTTCAATATCAAGAGAAACTATAAATCTACTAGTTGAAAGATGTCGTGGCAACAGACAAAATTTAGATAATGAATTATCTAAAATTGAAAATTTTTCTAAAAATAAAATAAATCTATCTATCGAAGATATTGCTCGCTTAACAAATTTAGCGGAAAACTATAGTTATTCTGAGTTAAGTGATCAATGTTTGTTGAAAAATTCTAGAAAGACAATAAGTATTTTAAATGAGAACAACTATGCTAAAGAAGATTGTATAGCTATAACAAAGGTAATGATTTTAAAGACCAAACGATTGATTAAATTGAAAGAGAATAACCAAATCGAAAAAAATATTGATACAGTTATATCAATGTTTAAACCGCCCATTTTTTGGAAAGAAAAAGAGATAGTAAAACTCCAAATGCAAAATTGGAGTCTTAAATTAATTAGTGATATGTTGAATGAATTAAATGACTTAGAGTTAATATTAAAAAAAAATAACGAAAATTCAGTAAATATTCTTAATGATTTTATTCTTTCAAAAGTAAGTTCTAGTAACTAGACTTGATCACTTCGATAATTCTATTTAGTTGATCTAAATTTTTATATTCAAAACTAATAATTCCTGAATTATTCTTTTTGTTATTAATTAAAACTCGAATCCCAATTTTTGATTTTAAAGTCTCCTCTAAATCTTTAATATCAGCAGACTTATTTGTATTGCCTTTTTTTAAGGGTTTTTTAAGAAGCCTTACTAGAGACTCCGTTTGACGAACTGAAAGTTTTTTTTCTATTATTTTTTTTGCTATTAAAGAGGAATTATCTAAACCAACTAAAATTTTTGCATGTCCTTGACTAATTTTATTTGTCTGGAGCATTTCAATTATATTTTTGGGCAACGATAGTAATCTAATACAATTTGAAATATGTGCTCTACTTTTACCAATAAATTTTGCTACTTTATCTTGATCATATTCAAATTCATTTATTAATTTTTGATACCCCTCTGCTTCCTCAATAGGATTCAAATCATGTCTTTGTACATTTTCGACAATCCCAAATTCTAGAGATTTTAAATCATCTGCCTCAATAATGACTGCTGGAATTTCATTTAAACCAGCATTTTGCGACGCTAACCATCTTCTCTCCCCTGCAACTAATTCATATTTACCTTGTTCATTTTTAGAGTCTCGAACAATAATTGGCTGAACAACACCTCTCTCTCTTATGGAATTCGATAAATCTTCCAGATGTTCTTTATCAAAATTTTTTCTTGCTTGTAATTTACTTCTTACAATATCGCTTATCTTTAATTTATTTTTTGTTAGTGTTGTTTTTGTATCCCCTATTAATGAAGATAGCCCTCTACCTAATCCCTTTTTAGGCTTAAATATACTCATTATGCGGCACTCTCATATTTGTTTTCTTGACTTAAAAATTCCTCTGTAAAACTAAAATAAGCTTTACTTCCAGGACAGCTCTTATCATATATTAAAACTGGAATTCCATGGGATGGCGCTTCAGATAATCTTACGTTCCTAGGAACAATTGATTTGTAAACTTTTTCTTTAAAATAATCTCTCGCTTCTTTTTCTACTTGAGCAGATAGTTTGTTTCTCTTATCATACATTGTTAAAAGAATACCTCTTACTATTAATTTAGGATTTAAATTATTTTTTATTCGTTCAATTGTTTTCATTAATTGAGTTAAACCTTCCAATGCAAAAAATTCAGTTTGAAGTGGTACCACAATTGAATTTGAGGCCACGAGAGCCATTATTGTTAATAAGCTAAGAGATGGAGGGCAGTCTATGAGAATATGCGTGTAAGACGACCCAGAATCCTTTAAATAAGCGGTTAATTCGTCCTTTAAAATAAAAGCTCTTCTATTATCCCCGGCAGTTTCAACCTCCAGCCCAGATAAATCAACGTTAGATGTAATTATATCTAAATTTTTAAATTGAGTTTTTTGTATAACATCTGAAATTTTTCTTTCTCCATTTAATACATTGTAAATAGTCTTTTCAGTTACATCAGTATTAGACAATCCAAGACCCGTTGTTGCATTGCCTTGTGGATCTAAATCAATAACTAAAATTTTTTTACTTTTAGCTGAAAGACCTGCGGCTAAATTTATGACAGTTGTTGTTTTGCCTACTCCACCTTTTTGATTTATTACTGATATTATTTTTTCTTTAGACATTTTTTTTAAGATTCCAAATTTTTACTATCTTAGACTCGCTACTTGTAATACTTTTTTTTTCCTTATACTCAAAAGTCCAATTGATTAAACTTTCTTTTATTAAATTTTTATCTGACCTTCCTAAAAATAGTATTAAACTTTTAAACTTACTAAATTGGTAGTTTGCTAATTTTAAAATAATCGGCATTGGCTTAAAAGCTCTAGCAATTATTAAATCTGTTTCTAAATTTTTTTCTCTAAAGATATCTTTTTGAAAAACTTTAACGTTCAATTTAAATTTAGAAATTACAGAATTTAAAAATTCTGCTTTTCTAAAACTTTTTTCATACAAACTAAATCTCATTGGTAATTTTCGATGTTTTGCTATTATGGCTAGTACTATTCCTGGTAATCCAGAACCTGAACCTATATCCATACAGTGTTTTTCATTTTTATCAATAAAATCAATAACTTGTGCGCTATCTATAATGTGCCTCTCTCTAGAGTTTTTAATAGTATTTTCACCAATCAGATTAATATTTTTGTTTTTCTTAATTATTAAAGATCTAAACTCCTCCAAATCCTGAAATGTTTCACGTGAAACATTTAGAGGTTCTAGTGCAGAGTAATGTAATATATTTGAATCTATCAAGCTATATGCTTAATAGACTTTCTTTTGACATGTGACAACAAAATATATACGGCAGCAGGCGTTATTCCGTCTATTCTGAGCGCTTGGCCCATAGTTCTTGGCCTAATTTTAATGAATTTAGACTTTACCTCGTTAGATAGACCGGATAATGCCTTATAATCAATATTATTGGGTATTTTCATGTTTTCATCTTTTTTAAAAGCTAATATATCTGCATTTTGCTTTACTAAATAACCCTTATAATGTGCCTCTATTTCAAGTGATTCATCTAATTCTTTTGATATAAAAGGTATTTCAGGCCATATTTCTCGTACTTTTCCCATATCGACACCTTTTTGACTTAAAATTTCGCTTGCTGATCGATATATTCCATCTTTTGCGATTTTTACATTATATTTCTCAATTTTAGATGGTGATATTTTTAATCTTTTCATTTTTTTGCTAATTTTTGAGAAAGTAGATAATTTTTCCTCAAATTTAGATTTTCTGTATGATCCTATTAAACCTATTTGTATTCCTTTATGGGTCAATCTTACATCAGCGTTGTCAGCTCTCAAGGTAAGTCTATATTCTGCTCGAGATGTAAACATTCTGTATGGCTCAGCTACACCTTTTGTTACTAAATCATCAATCATGACCCCAATATATGCATCCGATCTATCTAATATGAAAGGTTCCATTTTTTTAATTGATAGAGCGGCATTAATACCTGCTACTAAGCCTTGAGCTGCCGCCTCTTCATAACCTGTAGTTCCATTAATTTGACCTGCTAAATAAAGATTATGTATCTTTTTTGTCTCCAGAGTTAGAAAAAGCTCTCTTGGATCTACAAAATCATACTCTATTGCATATCCTGGACGTATAATTCTAACGTTTTCTAAACCATTGATATTATTTAATATTTCACGCTGTACATTCTCTGGTAATGACGTAGATATACCGTTTGGATATATTGTATTGTCATTTAAACCCTCTGGTTCTAAAAATATTTGATGGCGATCCTTTTCATTAAATTTAACAACCTTATCTTCAATTGATGGACAATACCTAGGTCCAACACCCTGTATACTACCAGAATACATTGCGCTTTTTTTTATATTTTTTGAAATTATGTCATGAACCTTTTTATTTGTATAAGTCATTCTACATGAAACTTGTTTGTTAATATTTTCTTTAGTGAGAAAAGAAAAAAAATAAGGATCAGGGTCAGCGTGTTGTTGCTCTAAATTTTCATAGTTTATAGAATTACTATCTAATCTTGGCGGAGTCCCAGTCTTTAATCTGCCTAATGAAAAATTGTATTTTTTTAACTGTTCGCTTAAACCTGTTGAAGGTTTCTCGTTATAACGACCAGCAGGTATCTTCTGTTCACCTATATGGATCAAACCATTTAAAAATGTGCCCGTAGTAAGTATTATCTTACTAGATTTGACTTTATTTCCTGATTGCGTATAAAAGCCTGTTATTGATCTTTTGTCAAAAATAAAACTAATTACAGAGTCTGAAAAAATGCTTAAATTACAATGGTTTAGAAGTTTTTCTTGCATATATTTCTTATAAAGGAATCTATCAGATTGAGTTCTAGGCCCACGGACTGCAGGACCACGACTTCTATTTAGTAATCTAAATTGTATACCAGACTTATCAGCAACTACTCCCATCACACCATCAAGAGCATCTATTTCACGAACCAAGTGTCCTTTTCCAAGACCACCTATTGCTGGATTACATGACATTTCTCCTATTGTGTTTATATCATTCGTAAACATTGCTGTATTTACACCAAGTCTAGCCGAAGCTGCTGCAGCTTCACAACCGGCATGTCCTCCACCAATAATCACTACATCGAATGACAAATCTTTTTTCATAAGTTAAATTTATATGTGAATTAAATATTTACAAGAATAGGGTTTAAAATGTCTAATAACTGGCTATTATCAACAAAAATCGATAAAATATACCCAAAAATACACCAAAATGTCTATTATTTTCCAATGCAAAAATCATTGAAAATACTGCCTAATATCTCCTCTACGTCGAATTTTCCAGTTATTTTACCAAGACTTCTGCATGCTAATCTTAAATCTTCTGCTGCTTTATCAAAATCACCTGCATTTTTTTTACTATTAAATAATTTTAAACTTTCTAGACAGTCTTCTAAATTTCTTCTGTGCCTTTCTCTAGTAATTAAAATATTTTCACTATCTGAAAAACTATTTTTTAAAAGCTGTTTTATTTTTTTTATCAAAACATCAATATTCTTTTTGTCTTTTAGAGAAATTAATATTGGTTTAAATTTTTTTAACTCTTTATTGAATTTTACTTTTCCTAAGTCAATTTTATTAATCACGAATAATGTGTTTTTACCTGCAAATTTCTTTAAAAACCCAGTATTTTTAGCCTTTTTTGGATCTAAAATAGCGATTTTTAAATCAGCTTCCTCGGCCTTTTTAATTGTGAGTTTAATACCTTTTTTTTCTATTTGATCTTTTGAAGCTCTAATTCCAGCTGTATCAGAAATTATAACTGGATATCCATCAATATTTAGATGAATTTCTATAACGTCCCTTGTAGTTCCAGCAATCTCAGAAACTATTGCAACATCCCTGTTAGATAAATAATTTAATAATGATGACTTGCCTACATTTGGCGGCCCAATTATTGCAATTTTAAAACCTTGCCTAATAATTTCACCAACCCCTTTATCATCCAAATTTTTTTTTATTTCGTCTGTAACTTTTTTGGAAATTTTTTTAATATTCTTTAAAATATCTTTTGGTAAGTTTTCATCAGGGAAATCAATTTTAGCCTCGATATGAGACAAGATTTTCAAAAGATCACTTCTCCACTCCTCAAACTTATTTAAATTTTTTCCAGACATTATTTTTAAAGCTTGTTCCATTTGAATTTCTGTTTCTGCTGATATTAGGTCACCAATACTTTCTGCTTTAAGCAGATCAAGCTTGCCGTTTTGGAATGCTAATTTAGTAAATTCACCAGGTTCTGCAATTCTGCAGTTTTTGATTTTTGAAATTGAGTTTAATACGCTTTGAACAACTGCTTTGCTACCATGAACATGAATTTCAGCCATATCCTCGCCTGTATAGCTCTCAGGAGCAGGAAACCATAAGATAATCCCTTCATCTATTACTCTAGAATTGTTGATATTGTTTATTTTTTTAAGTGTAGCTATTCTGGGTCTTGGAAAAGGTGCTTTTGTTAATTTTAAAAGGACATTTTTAGAATCTGCCCCCGAGATTCTAATTATAGCCACACCAGCTTTTCCAATTCCTGAAGATAACGCAAAAATAGTCATTTTTTATCTGGATTCCACCAAAATCCAAAAATTTTAACAAAACTCTCCTTATTATCTATGTTTGAAAAAAATTTTACAGCTTTTTTATTAATCTCTTCATTTTTTTTTACATCTTTAGGAGGATCAAGTTTGCTATGTAAATAATGTACATCGTAAAGCGTCCTAAAAGCAACAGTGTGCATTTCGGAAAACTTTATTGGACATTTGTTTTTAAGAATATTAAAAAAGAAAATCCTATCACACCATTGAGATGTTTCTTTTGGTATCAAATGCCAAATATTTATTAATTGAAAGAAACTTTTTGGAATTAGATAGCACGATGTATCAACAAATTTTTTACTTAAACAATCATCATCTTCTAAATAACTCATTTTCTTTTCATCCATAGTATAAAATGATCTATAACTACAGGCTATTGATGTCTCATTTTTAATCAAATTTAATAATGAATTGACATGGTTTTTATGAAACCAATTGTCAGCATCTAAATACATAATGTAATCAAATTCGCCGTCAATAGCATAATTAGTACCAATACTTCTTGGAGTGTTTCCATTATCATCATGGTTTACTTTTAATTCAATCTTATGACACTTTAAGTAAGATAAATTATTTTTTTTATCAATGCCATCAACTATTATAATATGCTCACAAATAAAATTGTCTCCTAATTGATCAAATATAGAAGTATTAGCCTTTTCGATTAGCTTAAAATTCTCATTATTATAAGGTGTTATAACAGCTATTTTTTTCATAAAATTACTATATCCATAAAATTATTAGATAGAAATTAGTAATATTTATATTTGAGCTTAATTGATTAAGAGGGTTTATTCATTGAATTAAAAAATTCAGAGTTGTTTTTGGTATTTTTTAATTTTGAATTAATAAATTCTATTGCATCCATGGAGCCCATAGGAGCAATTATTCTTCTTAATACATTCATTTTTTGAAGATCATTTTTTTCAAAAATGAGCTCTTCTCTTCTAGTTCCGGATTTTGTTATATCAATTGCTGGGAATATTCTTTTCTCTGAAATTTTTCTGTCAAGAATTGTTTCGCTATTTCCTGTTCCTTTAAATTCTTCAAAAATTACCTCATCCATTCTGCTACCCGTATCAATTAAAGCTGTTGCAATAATGGTTAAAGATCCACCTTCTTCG
>MDSV01106893.1_pt1 | contig 14362 bp, 13 predicted proteins | sample 810851 | NCBI WGS metagenome assembly MDSV01 (sample SAMN05326640, study PRJNA326480) | marine metagenome | isolation source: seawater | place: Atlantic Ocean: North East | collected 2012 | reverse complement strand
TTTTAAATTTTTTGCAGACTCTATTTTTTCTCTTGTTAAGTAATAAGGCCAGAAAGGTTGAGATATAACAATATCAGCGTCCACAAGTTCTTTGTCTGCTTTACAGCCTTTTGCGTCTTTATCTGAAGTTACAACTAATGTATGGCCATTTGATTCTAGAAATTTTCTTAAACCCAATTCTCCTGAAACACATCCTAACAATTCTCCAGGATTAAAATCTATTCCTTTAGGTGTTGGCAGTGTCATTCCATCAGGGTATTTATCTAATTTCGGTAAGTTAGATAAAGGGTAGCTTTTTGGCATCCCACCTTTTGGATCATCGTATAAAACACAAAGAATTTTCATTTTATTTCCTCATCAATTTGACTATTAACAAAGGTTAAAGTCAAATCTTTCCTTAATTGATTTTTCTGGACACCTGGCAGGTTTCATTGATATATCCGGAAATATATGAATTTTTCTTTAGAAATAACAATGAAAACAGACCTTTCAGTTTTACCAAAATTAAAAGATGTTTACATTACAATGCTGCCTGGGAATGATTACAGAGAGGTAGCAAAAAAGGCTAAAGAATTGGTTCAATCCGGGTTTAATCCAATTCCTCATTTTCCAGCACGATCAATAAAAAACTTAGACGAGCTCAAAAATTATGTAAGCATGTGTAAAGATTACGGCGTAAAACAAGCTTTGGTGATAGGGGGAAGTGCTGAACCTATAGGAGATTACCACTGCTCGTTGCAAATTTTAGAGACAGGATTATTTAAGGGGATGAAAATAGGAATTGCTGGACACCCGGATGGATCCCCTGATATATCGGATTCAGATTTAAAAAAAGCTATGAAAGACAAAATACCTTTTGCTGATTATATAGTTACACAGTGGTTACTTGATCCTAAACCAATTAGCAATTTTATTTCTAAACAAAAACTACCAGTACATGTTGGAATTACTGGGCCTTTAAAAATAAGCAGTTTATTAAAGTTTGCTAGTATTGTTGGGGCAAAAAATTCTTTAAATTTTCTTAAGTCAAATGCTTCAAAAGCTGTGGATTTGTTAAAACCCAACGATCCTAATGATTTAATTGAAAATCTTAAATCATCTACACAAAATTTCCATATTTATACATTTGGAGGTTTAAAAGAGACAAATAAATGGTTAGAGAAAAATAATTATGCCTAAAAGATTAAAGAAGAACAAAAAATTAAAAAAGAGTAAAAAATTTAAATTAATTTCATTTAAACCTGAAAAAGTTGATTATAGCAAAGTTAGACACGAAACTTCCGTTGATCAAACTGATAGACAAGTTCCATATAACTTAAGACAGAGCGGTCCAACTAAAGTCGAGATGCTAATTTCAACAAGAGTAAGAAAATCGCCTTACTGGCATCTATCTATGCAAGCAGGCTGTTGGAGAGCAACTGTTTATAATCGAATTTATCATCCAAGAGGATATGTTAGACCTGAAAAAGGTGGAGCAATGGTTGAATACCAGGCGATAAAAAATCACGTGACTATGTGGAATGTAGCAGTTGAAAGACAAATAAGAGTTAAAGGACCTGACGCTGAAAAATTTACAGACTATGTAATTACTAGAGATGCAACAAAAATTTCGACTATGCGGGGTCGTTATGTAATTCTTTGTAATTATAAAGGTGGAGTGTTGAATGATCCTGTATTAATGCGTGTTGCCGATGATGAATTTTGGTTTAGTTTGTCGGATTCAGACATAGGACTATATCTACAAGGCGTTAATGCAGATAAAAGATTTAATGTCGAAATAGATGAAATTGATGCTTGTCCAGTTCAAATACAAGGTCCTAAATCAAAAGCTTTAATGAGTGACTTAATTGGTGATCAAGTTGATTTAGAGAACATGCCTTTTTATGGTTTGGCTGAAGCAAAAGTTGGAGGAAGAAGTTGCGTCATATCTCAATCTGGATTTTCTGGTGAAGCCGGATATGAAATTTACTTAAGGAATGCAACTTTGTATGCAGAAGACATGTGGAATGCAGTTCTTAAAGCTGGAAAAAAACATAAATTAATGGTGATTGCTCCGGCCCATCATAGAAGAATTCAAGCAGGTATACTTTCTTGGGGACAGGATATGGATCATGAACATAATCCTTTTCAATGTAATTTGGGTTACCAAGTTTCTTTATCGGGAAAGGGTGAGTGGAACAAACAAACTGATTATGTCGGTAAAGAAGCTTTAGAAAAGATGAAACAACAATTAAAAGATGGAGAAAAACCCTACAAACTTCAATTAGTAGGGATGGAAATAGGCGGTAAGCCAATTGAAGATTATGCAAATGATTTCTATCTAATCTCACATGGTAAAGGCGGTAAACCTGTTGGTTATATTACTTCACCCTGGTATCATCCAGAAAAAGGCACTAACATTGCAATGGGCTACGTTCCTTTTGAAGGAAATCTAAATAGCAATGGTTTTCCAACTGGAAATTTTGGCAAGAAATATAAAGTTCATTTACCTAAAAAATACTCAAACAAGCCTGTGGATGCAGTTGTTGTCCCAATACCTTTTACAAAGTCATTTAATTCGAATACACGTGAGGTAAAATAAGCTATACTGAAACAATTCAGTAATGAGTCAAAAAGAATTTTATAAAATTTTTAGACCAGAACTAACTCCAAAAAGAATGTTAGAACTAGGAGTTTTTGGTGGCGCCTATTTTTCTGATGGTAGCATAAAAGAATTTCCAAAAGCCTGGTTTGTTAAAGCAAAAACAAGCAGTACTTTTGATGTAAATTTAAATTATTTTAAAATTGAATCTGGATTGTCAAGGAAAGAGTGGATTGATAAGGGATGGATTTTCAAAGAGGATCCCCTAGGTTGGTTTCAGTGGTATTGTAGATATAAAAATGGGAGAAGAATTCCAGAAATTGATCAGGTACAAATTAAAAGATGGAAAGCTTTTGGAGATAGACATGGTCCAGCAGTAAAAAAAAATTGTGAGGAGGGCGATTTACATTGTAGAAAAAGACAAAGACAAGCTTTATTACAGTGGGCTTATAATCCAATTTTTTAATTAAATTGCTCCACAACAATGCTTAAATTTTTTTCCTGATCCACAAGGACATTTTTCATTTCTACCAACTTTTTTGTTGTTCTCAGGTATTTTGTCAGATTTTTCCTCTATTTTCTCTTTATCAGAAAGAACAATATTTAAATTTAGTATAAATTTTACTAAATCATTCTTAATTTTTTCGAGCAATCCTTCAAAAAGAGTAAAAGCCTCTTTTTTAAATTCTGAAAGCGGGTCTTTTTGACCGTAGGATCTAAGTCCAATGACTTGTCTCAATTGCTCTAAATATTGTAAGTGTGATCTCCATGAGAAGTCAATTATTTGTAAAAAGATCCTTTTTTCAAGATTACTGTTTTCATTTTTTCCAATAATTTTTTCTCTTTCCTCTTTTTTCGAAAAATATAAATCTTTAATCTTTTTTGAAAATTTATTATTATCAAAAGATGAAACTGATATTAATTCTTTATCCTCTAAAGTGTTTCCAGTTATATTCTTCATAGAGGCCAAATAATTTTTTTCATCATTAGATTTTAGATAAATATCCTTTGATTTTTTCAAATTTTCAATAACCTCATCTAAAAAATCTTCTAAAATTTTATCAATATTATCATTTTTTAAAATTTTTAGTCTCTGTGAAAAAATTACTTGTCTTTGATCATTCATCACATCGTCAAATTTGATTAAGGTCTTACGGATGTCAAAATTTCTAGCTTCAACTTTTTTTTGAGCTCTTTCCATGGCTTTGTTAATCCAAGGGTGATCAATTGACTCATTTTTTTTCAGTCCAAGCTTTTTTAACATTCCATCAATAGAATCACCGCCAAATATACGCATTAATTCATCTTGCAGACTAATATAAAAGACAGAACTACCAGGATCACCCTGTCTCCCCGCTCTACCTCTTAATTGGTTATCGATTCTTCTACTTTCATGTCTTTCAGTCCCAACAATAAATAAACCACCATGTTCTTTAACTTTATTTTCGTCTTTTTTTATTTGCTCAAAATCACTAATTTTTCCATCTTCAACAAAATCTTTATTTCCTCCCAATTTAATATCCGTTCCTCTTCCGGCCATGTTGGTGGCTATTGTTACAGCTCCAATTTTACCAGCCTCAGCAATTATTTTTGCTTCTTTTTCGTGTTGTTTAGCGTTGAGCACGTTATGTTTAATTTTTTTATTGTTTAATAAATCTGATATTTTTTCTGATTTTTCTATACTTGTAGTACCCACTAAGACTGGTTGTCCTTTATTATTACATTCAATTATTTTATTTGTAATAGCATTATATTTTTCAGTCTCAGTTCTAAATATTTGATCATTAAAGTCATTTCGTTGCATATGTTTGTTTGTAGGTATCGAAACAACATTAAGTTTATAGATATCAAAAAATTCCTCAGCCTCAGTGAGAGCAGTTCCAGTCATTCCTGATAATTTGTCATATAACCTAAAGTAATTTTGATAAGTAATAGAGGCCAATGTTTGATTCTCCTCTTCAATTTTTACATTTTCTTTTGCCTCAATAGCCTGATGTAATCCGTCGGAAAATCTTCTTCCATCTAAAACTCTTCCTGTAAATTCATCAATAATTTGAACTTTTCCATCCCGAACGATGTAATCAATATCTTTTTTGAAAAGTAAATTTGCTTTTAGCGCCTGGTTGATATGATGAACAAGACTTAAATTCTCTGGATCATAAAAATTATTGTTTTTAAGAATTCTTTTTTGAATTGACAATTTTTCAATTTTATCAATTCCACGGTCTGTTAGGATTGCATTTTTATTTTTTTCGTCCAATTCATAATCATTAGGTTGTAAATGACTGATAAATTCATCAGAAATTGGGTACAGGTTAGTTTTATCTTCAAGTTTTCCTGAAATTACTAATGGTGTTCTAGACTCATCTATTAAAATACTATCAACCTCATCAACTATGCAATAGTTGTGACCTCTTTGAACCATGTCGCTGAGCTCGTATTTCATATTATCTCTAAGGTAATCAAAACCAAGCTCATTGTTGGTAGCGTAGGTTATATCACATTTGTAATTTAATTTTCTCTGATTATCATCTAAATCATTGATTATACATCCAGTTGAAACTCCTAAATAATTAAAAACTTTTCCCATCCACTCTGAGTCTCTTTTAGCTAAATAGTCGTTAACAGTTACAATATGAACTCCTTTATTATTTAAAGCATTCAAATAAGCAGGAAGAGTAGATACTAATGTTTTTCCTTCACCAGTTTTCATCTCGGCAATCTTGCCCTTATGTAATATAATTCCACCAGCAAGCTGAACATCATAGTGTCTCTCCCCTAAAGTTCTTTTCTCAGCCTCTCTGACTAGTGCAAAACTTTCTGGGATTATACTATCAAGGGAGCTATTTTCTTTAACTGCTCGTTTTAGGTTTAGTGTTCTTTCTTTAAATTCACCTTCGGTAAGGGACTTTATTGAGCTCTCTTTACTATTGATTGCAGATATAAAATTCTTTGTATTATCTAATTCTTGTTGATTAGAGCTTTTAAATATTTTACTAAAAGTCCTTGTAAATACATTCATTATACTTCTATATATGTATTTATAACCTAAATTAAATAGTAATTATGACAATAAATTTAAAAAACTTCTTAAACGACAAAAATAAACTGTCGAAAATTGGGGAGTTTCAAACCCTAAAACAAATTGAAGGACTGGAAATGTCCTCAGTATCAGCAGATTTATATGGCAACGGTAGAGATGATTTAACTTTATTTTATTTTAGCAAGGGTGCTAATTATGCAACAGTAACAACAACGAATAGTATTGTCTCAGAAACCATAACTTGGAACAACGGCTCTCATAAAAAATCTATTAAGGGTTTGATGGTAAATACTAAAAATGCAAATACATTTACTGGAAAACAAGGAAAGGACAGTTTAGATTTAATAGCAAAAAATTTATCAAGAATTTTAACTATCAAAGAATCTAAATCAGAAACAGGCACTTCAGAAACTGTTAGAGTTAAAGATCTGCTATTTGCATCTACAGGAGTTATTGGAGAAGAGTTTCCAGTAAATCAAATTAAAGATGCTTTGCCTGATTTAGTTGATAAACTCAAAAAAGAACATAATAAACTCTTTTGGTTAAAAGTTGCTTCAGGAATGATGACAACAGATACGAAACCAAAATTAGCTTATGAAGAGTTAATAGTTGGAGATGAACTTATAAAAATATGTGGTATAGCTAAAGGATCTGGCATGATTGCACCCAATTTAGCTACCATGCTATCATTTATTTTTACTAATGCTGATATCAATTCAAATTTATTAAAATCACTTTTAAAAAAAGCAGTAGCAAATACTTTTAATGCAATTACTGTAGACAGCGATCAATCTACTAACGATATGGTTTCAATTTTTTCATCAAGAGCTATTAAAATAGGTCAAAACTTATCTTTAAATGACAAAGTTATTCAAAAATTTGAATTAGCTTTAAAAAAATTATGTTTAAATCTTGCGCAACAAATTGTTGTAGACGGAGAAGGTGCAAAAAAATTTTTAAAAGTAAAAGTAATAAATGCAAAATCAATAGGTAGTGCCAAGAATATTGGCTTTTCGATTGCTAATTCTCCATTAATTAAAACAGCAGTTGCAGGCGAGGATCCTAACTGGGGAAGAATTATTATGGGGATTGGAAAATCAGGTGAAGTTATTGACATAAAAAAATTAAAGGTAAAAATTGGAAATTTTATTGTTGCTGAAAATGGAAAAATCGCAGAAAGTTATAATGAAGAAAAACTTAAAGAGTATATGAAATGGGACTCTATTGAGATTGAAATAAACTTGAGATTAGGTAATGATGCTTTCGAATGTTATACATGTGACTTTACACATGATTATATCGATATAAATGCAGATTATAGAAATTAAAAATAAAAATGATAAAATATAATTTAAAATGTCACAATAATCATGAGTTTGAAAGTTGGTTTTCAAATTCTGAAGAATTCGACAAACTAAAAAAAAAAAAATTACTTGAGTGTATATACTGCTCCTCAAGTGAAATTAATAAATCAATTATGTCCCCGATGGTTTCTGGAATAAAATTAGATAAAGATAAGTTAAGAAATAATTTTTCTATCAATAAGAGAGAACTTCTTAAGATAAGGGAATTTGTAGAAAAAAATTTTGAATTTGTTGGAGATAAGTTTAGTCAAAAAGTAAGAGATGTTTATTATGATAAAAAGTCTAAGAAAAGTATTTATGGTACTGCTACACCTGAAGAAAGAGATGAACTCAAAGAAGAGGGTATAGAGTTATTAAGCATTCCTTGGGTAAGTAAAGATAATTAATTCTTTATACTACAAATAATATAATTTACTGAAAAATTATCAGTTTTTTTCCACTTAAATAAAATAGGATTAAATTCTAAACCCTTAATGTTTTTAGTGGTAAATTTTTTGTCATTCAACATTTTTTGTAATTCTTCTGGTTTTATAAATTTATTCCAATCGTGTGTTCCTATTGGAAGCCATCTCAGCACATACTCTGCTCCAATTATAGCTTTAACATAAGATGAAAATGTTCTGTTAATAGTTGCTGTGAACATTAACCCATCTTTTTTAAGAAGATTACGACATGACTGAAGGTAAAGATCTAAATTATCTACATGTTCTATGACTTCAAGATTTAAGATAATATCGTATTTCTCTTTTTCATTGAGTTGTTCAGGTGATTTATTTAAATAATTAATCTTTAAATTATTCTTTTTACTATGAATTGATGCAATCTTAACATTTTTTTCTGCTGCATCAATTCCTGTTACATCGCCTCCTAAGCGTGCCATCGGCTCACTAATCAGACCACCTCCACATCCAATATCAAGTATCTTTAAACTTTTTAGAAAAAATTTTTCATTTTTATTTAAACTAAAATGATGAGATATTTGATCTAATATATATTCAATTCTTATGGGATTAAACATATGTAAAGGTTTAAATTTACCTTTAACATCCCACCATTCGTCAGCTAGCTTTGAAAACTTTTGTATTTCGTCTTTATTTATTGTAGTCATAGACTTTTGATAAAATAATTAAATTATAATTCTATTTATATTATATTAAAATCTAACAATGGCAAAAAAAGTATTAAAATTTGGTGGCACTTCCGTAGGGACTATTGAAAGAATCCTTCATGTTGCTAAAATCATAAAAAGAGAAACTGACGCAGGTGATGAAGTTATTGTGGTAGTTTCAGCTATGTCTGGAAAAACAAACGAATTGTTAAAACAATCTAAATCTATTTCAAATAATTTTAGTAAGAGAGAACTAGATGTATTACTAAGCTCGGGTGAACAAATAACAAGTGCTTTATTAGCAGGGGCTCTTATTGAATTGGGTGTCAAAGCTAAGTCATGGCTTAATTGGCAGGTTCCAATTTTGACTGAAGGTGAAAATTTAAACGCAAGAATTATTAATATGAACACTTCTAAAATAGATGAATTTTTAAATAAAAAAGGAGTTGCTATAATTCCTGGATTTCAAGGAATCTCAAAAATGGGAGATGTCACTACTATCGGTAGAGGTGGCTCAGATGCCACTGCTGTTGCAATAGCTAAATTATTTAAAGCTGATACATGTGAGATATATACAGATGTTGATGGAGTTTATTCTACAGATCCAAATAAAATTCCTATGGCAAAAAAAATTGATAAAATTTCTTATGATGAGATGTTAGAACTATCATCCCTAGGCGCTAAAGTAATGCAATCTTCCGCTGTACAAACAGCGATGATGTATAATATACCTCTCGAAGTAAAATCTACGTTCACTAACAGACAGGGAACAAAAATATTTAATCAAGAAAGCATTGATTATACAAAAAGTGTGACAGGGGTTGCTTACTCAAAAGATGATGCAAAGATTACATTGCTTGGAGTTGAAGATAAACCAGGTGTTGCATCGAATATTTTTGAGCCGTTAAGCAAAAATCAAGTAAATGTTGACATGGTAATACAAAATATTTCCTCAGATCAAAAAACTACTGATATTACTTTTACTATTAAAAGGGACGATCTTTCTCAGACTTTAGAGATATTAAAAAATAATAATAATATTAAATATGAGGATTTGACACATAATGATAAGGTATCTAAAATTTCAATTGTTGGAGCTGGAATGGTTTCAACACCAGGAGTGACTTATAGAATGTTTAAAAGTTTAGCTGAAGAAAAGATTAATATTTTAGCCATTTCAACTTCAGAAATAAAATTATCTGTAATTATAAGTGAAGATGATACCTTAAAAGCTGTAAAAAAATTACATTCAATTTTTGACTTAGATTAAAATGGAACTAAGACCACACAGAATTATCAAAAGAAGAGAAACCAAGAAGATTAAAGTGGGAAATGTTTCTGTAGGCGGGGACTCGCAGATTAGTGTTCAATCAATGACAAATACTTTAACCACCGATATAAAAGGTACTGTAAATCAAATTCAATCATTAGAGCAAGCTGGTGCTGATATTGTTAGAGTATCCTGTCCAGATGAAGACTCGACAAGATCACTTAAACAAATTGTTAAAGAAATAAAAATACCAATTGTTGCAGACATTCACTTTCATTATAAGAGAGCAATAGAGGCAGCAGAAATGGGCGCTAGCTGTTTAAGAATTAATCCTGGAAATATCGGAACCAACGATAGGATCATAGAGGTAATAAAAGCAGCAAAAAATAATAATTGCTCAATAAGAATTGGTGTTAATGCTGGTTCATTAGATAAAAAGTTATTAGAAAAATATAAGGAACCTTGTCCAGACGCTCTAGTAGAAAGCGCAATGTATAATATCAAATTATTGGAAGACAACGATTTTTTCAATTTTAAGATAAGTGTAAAATCCTCTGATGTTTTTTTAACAGTCAAATCTTATAGAAAATTATCAGAAATTTGTAACTACCCACTCCATTTAGGAATAACAGAAGCTGGTGGACTGTTAACAGGCAGTATCAGATCATCAATTGGTATGGGCCAACTTCTTATGGATGGTATAGGCGATACTATAAGAGTTTCATTATCCTCAGATCCAGTCGATGAAATCAAAACAGGATATGAAATATTAAAATCACTTGGCATCAGAGCTAGAGGAGTAAATATTATCTCATGCCCCTCTTGTGCTAGACAAGCATTTCCAGTAATCGAAACAGTAAAAAAGTTAGAGAAAAGACTTTCTCACTTAAAAGAGCCCATTACACTGTCAATTATAGGGTGTGTAGTTAATGGTCCAGGCGAAGCTGCACAAACCGAAGTTGGTCTGACTGGAGGAGGTCAAGATAATAATTTACTATATTTATCAGGTGTACCACATGAGAAAGTAGCAAGTGCTGAAATTATCGACAAAGTCGTTCAACTTGTTGAAGAAAAAATAAAGCAAAAAAATAAGTAAATAATGATTCCTAAAAAAAAAGTGCAAGACTTAGTCATAAAGCATGATAGTTTAGAAAAAGAGCTATCATCAAGCAAAATTGACACGAAATTATTTGCTAAAAAATCTAAAGAATATTCAAATTTAGGCAATATTATTTTATACGCTCGAGATTTTCTAAAATTTGACGATGAGATTAAAGATTTAAATCAAATTATTGAAGACAAAAATAGTGATAGCGAGATTATTGATTTGGCTAAAAAAGATTTAAATGAACTAAAAGCCAAGAGAGAAGATTATGAAAATAAATTAAAAATTTTTCTTCTTCCAAAGGATGAAGATGACGACAAAGATGCAATTGTTGAAATTCGCGCAGGCACAGGAGGATTAGAGGCTTCCCTATTTTGTGCGGATCTATTTAAAATGTACGAACGAGTGTGTTCAAAAAAGAAATGGAAACTAGAAATTATAAGCATATCTAAAAGTGAAGCTGGAGGTTTTAAAGAAGTAATATTTTCTGTAAGTGGAAATGATATTTATTCTTATTTAAAATATGAGTCAGGGGTTCATCGTGTGCAAAGAATTCCAGAAACCGAAACTCAAGGCAGAGTGCACACTTCTGCCGCAACTATTGCAGTGTTACCAGAAGCCGAAGATGTTGACATTCAAATTAAAGAGTCCGATTTAAGAATTGATGTTTTTAGAGCAGGAGGACCTGGTGGACAATCAGTTAACACTACTGATAGCGCAGTAAGAATTACACATATACCTACTAATGTAGTCGTAAGTCAACAAGATGAAAAATCACAACACAAAAATAAAGCTAAAGCACTTAAAATTTTAAGATCAAGAGTATACGAGGCAGAAAAAAGAAAGAAAGATCAAGAACGTTCTAGTAATCGAAGAAGTCAAATAGGTTCAGGGGACAGATCTGAAAGAATTAGAACTTATAATTTTCCTCAAGGAAGAGTTACGGATCATAGAATAAATCTTACATTACATAAACTTGATGAATTTTTGAGTGGAGAAATTCATGAGGAAATGAACCAAGAGCTAAGACTTAAAGAGCAAGACATAAAATTAAAAAACTTAAACTAATGCAAATTTTAGATCTTTTAAATAATGGGGCAACACAACTAAAAAAAAAGAATATTAGTTCGAATAAACTTGACTCTGAAATATTGCTTTCTAAAGTTTTAAACAAAAATAGAGAAGATTTATTAATAAATTTAGATAAGAAAGTAGACCAAAACACAATTAAATACTTTCAAAAACTTATTAATAGAAGGCTACTACAAGAACCAATAGCATATATTTTGAAAAGGAAAGAGTTTTGGAGCAATAATTTTATTGTGAATCCTAGTACATTAATACCGAGACCTGAAACTGAACTAATGGTAGAAAAGATTACAAAAATTTTTAAATTTAAAAAAATATTTTTTTTAGATATAGGTACTGGCACCGGCTGTATTCTCTTAAGTATTCTTCAAGAACTCAAAAATTCGAAAGGGATAGGTATTGATATATCGTCTAAAGCTATACAAATCGCTAATATCAACTCTAAGAATCTAAAATTAAATCAAAGATCTAAATTTTACACTATGTCTCTAAATAAGTTTTTTCATAAAAAGCTTGATTTGATAGTGTCAAATCCGCCTTATATTAAGACAAAAGACATCAGGAATCTAAAAGATGATGTTAGAAAATTCGAACCTAAACTAGCTTTAGATGGAGGAAATGATGGACTTGACGTTATTCAAAAAGTTATCTACAAATCTCGAAATATCTTAAAAATAAAAGGTATGCTCGCCTTAGAAATAGGAAATGGGCAATTTAAAAAAGTTTCAAAAATACTAAAAAGCAATAAATTTAGAATTAAATATTTGTTAAAAGATTATAAGGAAAACATAAGATGTATATTATCAACGCTACAAAATTAAAGCTAAAAGAACTTTGTATTCATGAACAATAGAAGAAGAAATTTCAGACCAAGATCGCAAAAGAACAATTATAGACGTAGAAGCAGTCCAATTAATTCAAACAATGGAAGCTCATTTAATACAAATGGTAATATGGGCTTTAACAGAAATGGTTCAATGTCTAATCCGCATAATGTTGAAAAAGCTATGCTTAAATTTCAACAACTAGCAAAAGATGCTCAAAGTAATGGAGATCCAGTTTTAGTAGAAAACTACTTACAGCACGCAGATCATTATTCAAGAAGGTTAGCAGAATTAAATGAGAGAAACAAAGGAACTTCAAGTGAAGATAAATCTAGTAGTCCAACCGATGGATCGGTTAAAGAAGTAGCAAAAAATTAAATTTAACTAAATTTAATATATCATCTCATTTTTGATAACTTAAGATCAATCTTAATTCTAGCTAACTCAAATTCTTCTCTTTCTTTACCTTTTAAAATTTTTCCAGAAGGTAGTTTTAATTTTTGTGAGTTTACTTTTTTTCCATTAACAATTACCTCATAGTGTAGATGTGGACCTGTTGATAAACCTGTCGATCCAACATAGCCAATTATTTGACCTTGTTTTACTCTTTTTCCTTCTTTTATTCCTTTAGCGAAAGCTTTCATGTGCGCGTAAACAGTTTCGTAAGTTGAGTTATGTTTTATCTTGACACAGTTGCCTCCACCTCCACACCATCTTGCTCTTGTAATTTTACCTGCTCCGGATGCCATAATTGGCGTTCCACTTGGCGCAGCAAAGTCTGTGCCTCTATGCATTTTGTTGTATCCTAAAATTGGATGTTTTCTCATTCCGAATGACGACGACAGTCGCGCTCCATTAATTGGGGTTTTCATTAAAGATTTAACTATACTCTTCCCTTTAATATCATAAAAACCAATATCTTCGTTATCTTGAAAATTGTAAAGATTAACATTCTCTCCATTAACAAACATAGAGGCATATATTATTTTTCCAGTTTCTTTAACTTTGCCGTTATCATCTTCAAATCTTTCATATAAAATTTCAAACCAATCTCCTTTTCTTATATCTCTTTGAAAGTCGACTTCAAAACCAAATATTCTAGCAAATTCAATAATGATATTAGGCTCAATGCCAGCTTCAACTGCTGCACTATATAAATTGTTTTTAATTTCATTTTTTATTACAACTTCTTTTTTATATAGTTTAATAATATTTTTTTTAATAACAAACTTGCTATGAGCTTTTCTTATTTCTATGCTCAAAGTGTTGTTAACAGGATAGTAAAGATTAACTACATTTTTTGATCCGTCGTCTAGTTTTTTTAATACTAAAATCAACATTCTACCTGCATAAATGTTAGTTAATTTTTCTTTTTTTAGTCCGACTGTGATATCTTTAATATCATTCGAGTTTACATCTAGTTTTTTAAGGATCTTTTCGATTGAGTCATTGTTTTGAATAACGTATTTAATTTCTTTATACGGATTATTAATTTTTGTAATTAAATGATTAGTTAAGTTAGAAAACTCTCTAGTTTCAACTAGTGAGCTAAAGTTTTGATTTTCTTTTTCATTCTTTTTTTTGATTAAACTTGTAGATATCTCAAAAATTAAAACAAAAATGATAATTGAAAAAAAGAGAATTAAAAATTTGGGATTTAAAATTTTTAAAGTGCCTTCTCTTCTTTTAAAGCCTTTAATTATCCTTGGAAATTGATCAAAAAATTGATTTAACGCCATAGTTGTTTTCTATAAAAATAATACCGAATTTGCAACGCAGTAAGGGCAATAATAGCCAATATTTACTTACTTTTTGAGCTAATATACGCCTTGACTTACACCATAATTGTAATAAAAACACCGCTCACCTCAAAGCTAATATTTTTAATAGGGCTAGGGGTGTGTAGATTTTAAGCATAAAATCTTAGCTTTTTTAAATTGTAAATTTTTAAGAAGAGAAGTGTGGACGGCTAGGTTAA
>MDSV01239633.1_pt1 | contig 14364 bp, 14 predicted proteins | sample 810851 | NCBI WGS metagenome assembly MDSV01 (sample SAMN05326640, study PRJNA326480) | marine metagenome | isolation source: seawater | place: Atlantic Ocean: North East | collected 2012 | reverse complement strand
TGTCCTACTCTTCCATGTCTTAAGACAAAGTACCATTGGCGCTGAAAGGCTTGACTGCCGAGTTCGGTATGGGATCGGGTATTACACTTTCGCAATAATTACCAGGCGAGTGCTTATAACTTTATAAAAATTATTTGTAAAGTTTGAAATTTCACTTTTTTTTACAAATAGCCACCCAAAATGGCATTTTTTTACTAAATTTTATATCACTAAAACCTGCAGATCTTAAAAGTTCAGTTATCTCTTGCTTTGAGAATCTTTTTTCTAACTTTGTTCCAAATCTATCAAGTGAGTCGGTTCTCATAGTGTAAAGGCTTTCTGATTTATAGAAAGAAAGTGGAAAATTATATGAACTCACCCCACAAAATTCTAAAATTAATGAAAATCTTGCTAAAGGCCAATATACTAATAGAGCTATAAGGTCTGTTATTGCTTTCTTTAGAAAAAAAGGAAGACCACTAATAAAAATTCTTAGAAAATCTGAAGTTTTCCAAATTAATTTATATAAAAAACTTCTATTATCAAAATTATAATAAAGATAAATTAAAAAAGGAGAATTATTTTTTAGAACACGATAACAAAAATTTAACCCTTTAGTTGTTTCACTAGTATGATGCAATACTCCCAAACAATATCCAAAATCCTGAGAATTATCTTTCAATAAGTTTTTTTTAATTTTTGAATTGTAAAAGGAGATATTTTTAAATTTTTTAAGATTTTTTTTGGCTACATTTATTGCTAATTTACTTGGATCTATGCAATTAAGTTTTTTTACTTTTGGTGCTATAAATTTAGCCCATCTACCACTTCCACAACCGAGATCAAAACCAGTCACTTTTTTATTTAAAATTTTTTTAGGAAAAATATCAAAGTATTGATTAAATAATTTTCTTAACTCAGTATATTCAATTTTAGATTGATCAAATTCATTCCATTCTTGACCAAAATCATCTATTACTGATTTATCTAAATTTTTTGAATTAGTTCTCAATTATCTTTTTTTTAAATTTATTAAAAAATTATTAATATAATTTTTTAAACCTATTTTACCAAACCTTTTGTATACTTTATTTGTCAAATTCATATCAGTAAGGGCTGATGCATATCTTTCTCCTAACCTTGCTGGAAGCATTTTAATATTACAATTAAACATTTCCGCAACTTCTAAAATAGTATACGATTTTTTATTTGAAATTGAGTAGTGCCTACATTTATTTTTTTTCCATGCTTCAAAACAAACTTTTATTGTATCATCAATATGAGTAAACCTTCTTGATTGAGTACCAGGTTTAACTACAGTAAGAGGTCTATTTTTTAGATAATTTTCCTCAAATATTCCTATTACAGTTGCCATATCACCTTTACTTATTTGTCTATTACCATACACATTATAAAAATAAATAACCTCATATCTAAAATTAAACCAGTTTTTTAAATTTTCTAATAATTCAAGATTTTTTGCTTTGGTAAAAGCATAAGGGGATAAATTTCCATCGTTTCCATTATTACCAAGACTAGCTGAAGTTGCAGAATAAATAAGTTTAATATTATTTTTTAATGCAAAATTAAATATGGCTTTAGTTCCAATAGAATTAGAATTGAAACACTCTTCAAATTTTTTAAAACTTTGATAAATCCTAGCAAATTCACCAAAATGAAATATTGAATGAATTGAATTTTTGTAATTTTTTAATACATGTTCAATTTTATCTGTATGTGAGTTTATATATTTTATTCTTGAACTTTTAATATGGTTTTTTTTTGTACCACTAGAATAATTATCTATACTAATTATTTTAAAACTAGTTTTGTCTATTAAGTATTCTATTAAATTTGACCCAACAAAACCTGCTCCACCTGTGACTAATAAATAGTTTTTTTTCATTTATGTTAAATATTTTATATCTTTAAATTTTTTAATATAAGTTTTAATTTTTTCTACAAACCATATCATAATGATTATTATCGTTTTCATAATTTATTTTTTCAAATATTTTGAATTCACATTCTTTTAATAATCTGATTATTTCATCTAGGGATGAGTCAAACTTTCTTAATGCTGCATGATCTATCTCAATGTGTATTGTGGGATCAGCTTTAGATAAATAATTTTTTAGACCTAATAATACATGATATTCTGCTCCTTCAACATCTATCTTAATTACGTCAATGCTGTCTAAACTATTTTCTTCTATAAAATCGTCAGCAACAATAAATTTAATTTTTTTTAAATCTGTATCTTTTTGTTTATTCTCTAAATAATAATACATTCCAGAATTTGTTGGGTTATCATTTAATTCTACTAAAGTTTTGTCTGATGAATAAAATCCAAAATTAAATAACTTAATTTGAGAAATATTATTTAAAGAAATATTATTTTTAATTAATTCATAATTATTCAAATTTGGTTCAAAAGCATAAATTATACATTCTGAATTATAATTTAAACATTCTAGAGAAAAAAAACCATGATTTGCTCCAATATCTAAAATTGTTTTTGCTTTACTTATTTTACTATTAATAGGACCATAAACATTATGCAATAATGTTGAGCCAAAAAAAGTCCAGTTATCACTAACATCTGTCAAATCATATAAATAATCAAATTTCATAAATTTATCTTTAACATATCTATTTTTATTTTTATAAAAAAATTCCTCTTTTGGCTTTAGTTTGTAAAGCAGATTATAAATATACTTATTTTTAAAAAAAAAATAAAAAACTAAAAATCTATAAAATTTTATAAAGTAAATATTTGAACTTATTACTTTTTCTATTAAATTTTTTAAAAAAACTTTCATTTATCTTTTAAAAATTAATCTTTTAATAAATTCTTAATATCTTTTGCTTTGATATCAAAATTTGAAGCGAGCCATATGCCTTGTTTAGATGCTTTAAGTGTATTCTTTAAACGAAAATTTAGTTTTTTGTAAGATTTTTGTAAATTCATCGGAACCCAAAAATCTCTATAAGAAATTTTATTTTTATCCAAAAACCCACAAGCTTTTTTTTTATCAGAAACTAAACAATCTACCCATAGTTTTTTTCCTCCACCCAACATTTTTGGGAAATAAAATAATTTTTTTGGTAGATATTTCTCAAAAGCATTATTTATTTTAGATAAATTATTAAGCCTTTGTTTTATTAAATTTATTTGACCTAGTGCAATTGCGCTGTGAACATCTGAAAGTTTAAAATTTAAACCTCTCATATAATAAGTGTCTGAACCTCCATCTCCCCTTACATGATTTCCTTGTTTTTTTATTGCTTCAACTTTGTTAATCAATTTTTTACTATTTGACAAAACAATACCTCCTTGTGCAGAAGTAATTATCTTATTTGGAGATAAAGAAATGACGCTTAAATTCCCATAACTACCAAGTGGTTTTTTATAATATTTAGACCCTAAAGCTTCAGCACTATCAGTAATTATTGGGAAATTATATTTTTTAGATAAATTATTTATCTTTTTATAATTTGGAGATCTTCCATTTACTTCTACAGTAACAACTGCTGAAATTTTAATTTTTTTTTTTTTAAATTTTATCAGTTGTTTTTCAAGTTCTTTTTCACAAATACAAAAAGTTTTTAAGTCTATATCTATGAAATGAATTTTAGCTCCTATTAAACTTACTGCATTAGCTGTAGCAATAAATGAAAAACTAGGAACTATTACTGTGTCATCTTTTTTTACTCCAAGTGCTAATAAAGCAGCGACTAAACCCGTGCTTCCACTTGAAACAGTTGTAGCGTATCTTCTGTTACAGATTTTAGCAATTTTCTTAGCTAATAATTTTGATAATTCTCCTTCATTTATAAAACCACTGTCCATAACTTTTTTAACAAAATGATGTGACTTTTTAGGGGTAATCGGATAAAACCATTTACCTAAAGTGTTTTTCATAATCAAAGATAGGTATAGAGAATATAATATAAAAGGAAATTAAAAAATGAGAATTGGAATAATAGGTGGTTGTGGGCATATAGGGCTTCCTTTAAGTCTTTTAATAGCAAAAAATCACAAAACTACAATAATTGATACTTCCAAAAACAATATAGAATTAGTAAAAAATGGTAAAGCACCCTTCCAAGAGGATTTAATTAATTTATATTTAAAAAAGAAATACCTTTCTAAAAACCTTTCTTTTTGTGATAATTTTGAAAAATTAAGCAGCAAGGTAAAATATGATGCCATAATCATAGCTATAGGTACTCCAGTTGATGAATGGGGAAATCCAGAAACTGAAGGGTTATCAAATATTTGTATCAAGTCGACAAAAATTTTAAAAAATAACGGAATTCTTATTTTAAGAAGTACTGTTACCCCTGGCTTCTCTCTTAATCTATCTAAAAAAATTAAAAAAAATGTAAAAAAAAAAATAAAAATTTATTACTGCCCTGAAAGAATAGCTCAAGGAAAATCATTTACTGAAATATTTAAATTGCCGCAAATAATTGGTAAGACTAACAAAAAGGATAGTATTACACCTGTTAAAAATATATTTAAAAAAATAATACCTTTATACCTTCCTACAGACTCAACTTCAGCAGAACTTTCAAAGTTATTTGCGAATTTTTACAGGTATGCTTCTTTTGCAATCTCTAATCAAATTTATACAGCTTGTAAAAGCTTCAATTCCTCTGCAAAAGAGGTTTTAGGACTTATAAAATATAAATATCCAAGATCTGAAGGAATAGCTTCACCAGGATTAACTGCTGGGCCATGCTTATACAAAGATACTCAGCAATTAGTTGCAAGCTTAAATAATTCTTTTCCCATTGGTCAAGCTGCCTTAACAATTAATGAGGGTATGGCATACGAAATAGCCACAGAAACAATAAAAAGATGTAAAAATCGGGAAATTTTAATTCTAGGTGCATCTTTCAAACCTAATTGTGATGATCATAGATCATCATTATCTTTTAAAATTTATAAAATTTTATCATTGAGGCAAAAAAATAAGGTTATTCTTCATGACCCAAAAGTTAAGCATCCAAAAGTGACTAATTCTTTTAAAGAAGTTAATTTTAATAAAGCTTTTCTTGTAGTTGCTTCTCCACATAAAGCTTACAAAAAAATAATTTCTAAAGTTTCTAGTAAAAGAATTTTAAATGTTTGGAATGACTAAGAATTATATTTTTCAAGAGTAATAATTTTTTTTTGATTTGATCTTTTCAAATTTTTTACACCCCATTTAAACCATCTAAAATATTCATCCGACCATTTCAGTGTATTACCTTTAAAAGTTGAAATTCCACCATAAACTCTATCCACAGCTACCAAAGGCACCTCACCAAATTTTACATTTAATGTTGCAAACTTTACTGCTATTTCAAACGCAAATGCCCAACCAATTGGTTTCGAATTAATTTCAATTTTATCATAAACACTTTTTTTGAACATTTTTAAACCAGTCGTAGCGTCAGATAATGGGAAATTAGTAATTATTCGAAAAATTAAATTTGCAATTCTTGACAAATTTTTTCCTAAAAAAAAACCACCATATCTTTTTCCACCAAATTTATACCTTGTCCCGCTTACTAGATCGCAATCTTTCTTTATGATCAATTCATACATGTCATCGATCATTATTATTGGGAATATTTCATCGATTGTTGATAACAAAATTATTTCATTTTTAGATATTTTTACACCCTCTTTGAATGCATTAACAGCACCCTTGTTATTATTTAATACAGAAATTACATTAGAATATTTGTTTTTTAATCTTTCTATTGAAGGAATGGTGTTATCATCAACACTATCATATACAATAATTATTTCGCTCTCTACTTTTAAGGTAGACAATAAAACATTTACAAAAAGCTCGCATGTTTCTTTTTCATTATAAACAGGTATAATAATTGAAATACTCATAAATTATTCTATACCATATTTTAATTAAAAAAAATGCAAAATAAAAAACAATACATAATAATTAATAACAAAAAAATAATTTATAAAATTAACAACAAAGTTTTTGAACCAAATTTAACAACAAAGCTTTTAATAGAATCTGTAATTAAAAATATTAAATCAAAAAAAAATATTAGTCTAGTTGATCTGGGTTGTGGTTCAGGAATTGTTGGATTAACTATCGCTAAAATTTTAAATTTAAAGAATAATTTATTTTTTTCTGATTTGTCTGTTGATGCAATATTTAATACTAGAGAAAATATTAAATTTTTTAAAAAAAAAGCGATTGTCAAACAAGGCTCAATGTTTGATCCTTGGAAGAATAATAAATTTGATATTATTATAAATGATATTTCAGCTATTTCATCTTTAGTATCTAAAATTTCACCTTGGTTTAAAAAAATACCTTGCGAGTCTGGTAAAGATGGAACTGACTTAACAATGAATTTTTTAAAAAAACTCTCTGAACATACAAAAAAAAATTCTAAAATATTCTTTCCAATTCTCTCCTTATCGAATGAAAAAAAAATAATAAATTATGCAAAAAAAAAATTTCCTAATTTAAAGTGTGTTTATAATATTGCATGGCCATTACCTGAAAGTATGAATAATCATAAAAAAAAATTATTGAGACTTAAAAAATCTAATTATATTAATTTTCAAATTATTTCTGGTAAAATTGTATGTAAAACATCTGTTTTTATGATAAAGACATAATCAAACTGACAATTATGAGTAAAAAATTTAATAATTCTAAAGATACTTCCTATCCTTGGACTGAGTCACCTTTTTTTAATTCAATTTTGAATACAAAAAAAATATCAGATTATAATAAAAAACTTGCAAAAAAATTTAATAAAGATGGATACATTATTATTGATTTAAAAATAAGTGATAAATTAATAAATAAAGCAAATCATGATATAGAGTTAAATTTAAATTTAGGAAAAGTTAAAAAAAACCCAAAAATTTATCATTACAACGAAAGTCCAAGAATAGTTGAGGCATGGAAATTTAGTAAAAGTGTTGGAATGCTTGCCCTTAACAATCAAATATTGAAGACCTTAAAAATGCTTTATGATAAAGATTCAATAGCATTTTCTACTCTTAATTTTATTAGAGGTACGGAGCAACCAATGCATAGTGACTACATGCATTTTTCATCAGTACCAGAAAAATATTTAGCAGGTGCATGGATAGCCTTAGAAAATGCAAACAAATATAATGGAGCACTAGCAGTTGTTCCCGGCAGTCATAAATTTCCAATTGTTGATTTTAATGTTTTAAATTGTAAAAAACCTGACTCTATTCAAAGTCTTGAAAAATGTTATAGAATTTATGAAGACTACGTAAGAAGTATAATAAAAATTACAAAATCTAAGATAAAACCTATTTATATAAAAAAAGGTCAAGCTATTATTTGGTCTGCAAATTTACTGCATGGTGGGACGAAACATATTAATAAAAATAAAACTAGAAAGAGTCAGGTTGTTCATTATCATTTTAAAGGATGTTCAAAATATTATAATCCAGGTTTTTCTGTTCCCTCCGAAGGGGATTATGCTATAAGGGAACTTGATATAGTAAAATTAAACAAATAAAAATTATGAAAAAAGAAGAACTTATTAAATTAATTAAAAAATCTCTAATGTTTAAAGGTAAAATTGACGAAAAAAGTAACTCAAATAATGTAGAACCTTGGGACTCATTGGGGCACTTGAGTATAATTACAGCTTTAGATAAGGCATCAAAAGGAAAAACTTCAAAAATAAAAGCTCTTGCGGATGCAGACTCAGTAAAAAAAATTTACGAAATTTTAAAAAAAAACAAAATTATAAAAGCCAAATAGAAGATGTATCCTAAAATTACGGATATAGAATTTTTTTTACCAAAAAAAACTTCTTTAAAAAAAAAATTTAAAACTGAGAGACATTTTAATAAAATATTTGAAAAAACAGGAATTGAATATGTGTCAATTGCCAATAAGAATGAAACAGCTCTAAATTTAGCAATTAAATCTTCAAAGAAAGTATTAAAAAAAAATAAAAAAAAAATTGATTGTATAATTTATGTAACCCAGTCTCCTGAATATAATTTACCGTCTGGATCATGTATACTCCAAGACAGGTTAGGATTACCAAAAAACATTAGAGCTTTTGATGTAAACCAAGGATGCTCTGGCTTTGTTTATGGATTAAGTTTGGCAAGCTCCTTAATTGAAAGTAATCAGTCTAAAAACATTCTTCTAGTATGTTCGGACACTTACAGAAAATATATTAAAAATAATGAAAATTCATGCTTTCCAATATTTAGTGATGGCGCATCTAGCACAATCATATCAAAAAGCTCGAAAATAAAAACATTTATCGATTTTGAGTTTGGAACAGATGGTTCGGGGTATTCAGACTTAATAGTAAAAAATAGTGGATCATATTATAATTCGGATAACCCTGAAATTTTTATGGATGGAAAAAAAGTTTTAATGTTTACAATGTCTAATATACCAAATCTTGTAAATAAAATTTTAAAAAGAAATAATTTAAACAAGAGTCAAATAAAATATTTTATATTTCATCAAGCAAGCAAGATTGTGATCGAAAATTTAAAAAAAAAACTAAATATAAAAAATGAAAAAGTCTATCAAGATCTAAGAAATTTAGGAAATACTGTTTCATCTACCATACCAATAAATATACAAAAATTAGTTAAAAATGGTAAGATAAAAAGTGGAGATAAAATATTAATTGCAGGATTTGGAGTTGGCTACTCAATGGGGGCAGCAATTATAAATTACTAATGTATATTGTTATTGGAGCATCATCAGGTATTGGCGAAAAGATTATAAAAAGTCTTTCAAAAGATGATGAAGTTTTAGCAATTTATAATAAAAAAAAACCTCAAATAAATTTTAAACCTTCAAAAAAAATCTTTTTTCAAAAAATTAATTTTTTAAAAACAAATAATTATGAAAAAATCTTTTCAAAATATAAAAAAAAATTAAAAAAAATTACTTGTATTAATCTTGCAGCAATTACTCTCGATAAAATGCTTCCAAATGTCTCTGAAAATGAATTAAAAAAAGTTTTTTATGTTAATATTTTTTCAAATATTTTGATATCAAGAAGTCTTGTTCAATACATGATACAAGAAAAGTGGGGAAGATTTATTCATTTTTCTTCAACCAAAGCACTAAAAGGAGATGTTGGGATTTCGATTTATTCCAGTTCAAAATCAAGTCTAATTGGTTTTTCAAATAGTTTATCTAAAGAGTATGGGAGATATAATATAACTTCTAATATAGTATCTTTAGGTTATTTTGATAGTCCTTTGTGGAATAGATTGAAAAATAAGAAGAAACAAGAATTACTAAAAGAGGTACCCTTAAGTAAAACTGGAAAGGTTAATGACATAACTAAAACAATTAAATTTATTAAGTCAACTAATTACTTAAACGGTGCAACAATAAAATTAGATGGTGGAATTTGATTTTTTAAATTTATAAATTTTTTTTTTAATTTCATTTAAATTTTTTATTTTCTTATAAAATTCTATTCCTCTATTTAAATACAAATATCCAGGTTTTATTTTTTTATTAACTAGTGATTGTGCTCCGATTGAAGCCGAATGACCAATTGTTACATTTGGTAATATTATGCTACCTGCTCCTATTGAAACATTGTCAGAAATTTTAACATTACCTGAAATTATATTTCTAAACTTTGTTTTTACTGTGGGATTGGTCATATAATTTCCAATATAATCGTCGGTAACTGAATAAATAGAAACATTTGCAGAAATGCCAGTATAATTACCTATTGAAATTAATCCGCCAACTGAAGCTAAATAATCAAATGAGGAAATATGAACATATTTTCCAATTGTAATATGACCTTTTAATATAGCAAAATCATCAATTCTTGAATTGTCTCCTATGGAACCTTTAATTGAGTAAAACTGAGCTAGCTTACTTACCTGAACATTTTTACCAACTCTTGAAAATCCTAAGTTTTTAAGTTCTCTATTAGTATAATACATATTTTAATATTTAAAAAAATTTTTATAGATTCTATCTAAAGATAAACAAGTTAACAAAGCAAATATTGGAAAAAGAGGAATTAAATATCTACTCTGGGGTGCTGGTACCCAAATTGTATAAGCATATACATGTGATGAAATTAATGAAAAAATAAAAATAAATACTAATCTATTTGTTTTGAAGTTTTTTAATGAAAAAAAGAAAAATAGTCCTAAAAGAACATAAGCACAATTATAGAGACTAAACAAAATTAATCTAAATTTTGAAGAGTTAAAACCAGACTCATTTTGATAAAAAGTAGATATTCTTGGCGCAAATAGTATTTTTAATATACGAGAAATTGGGGCAGTAATGAATAATATTGGTTTTTGATCATATCTTTTTTCTGTAATTAACTTAAAGCTATTTCTTATATCATCATTATACTCTAATTGTTTTCCACTTTTTCCATTTTTTAAGTTTGGTATTTGATTGAGTTTATCAAAAGCTTTTTTGATATCTTCTTTTTCTTTAGTATATAAATATTTAGCAATCTTTGGCGGTTCTATAGGACTTAGCAATAAAAATGGTTCCTCATAAGACTTTAAAAATTCTTTATACTCTTTCATGTAGAAAGGCTTCCACATATTATAGTTGGTTTTATATCCTATTGGAGTTGCAATACTATTTTTAGTGAAAATATCATCACTAAAATTATAAATATTTCTAATGATCCATGGTGAGATAATCAGACTCATAAATATACCAAATACAATTATTTTAAAAATATTATTAGTAAAATTTTTATATTCGAAGATTAGAATATAAAAGAAAGAAATTAATAAGAAAAAAAATATTGTTAAAATAAAAATTGGTCTCGTAAGTACTATTAATACTAATATAATTGCAAAAATTAATAATTTAGAAATTTTAATATCAAATAAAAAACTATAAAATCTTTTTTGAATACTAATAATAAATAAGGACAAGGTTATTAAAAAAGAATAAATAGTTTCTGTCATAATCATTAAGGCATAACTTGCTGTATATAGACAACTAACAAGTAAAATAAAAAGTATTATTTTAAAAATTTTTTTTATTTGATATTGATTTGAAATATAAAATATTAAGCAACAATTAATAGCATCTAATAAAATTTGAATAAAAATTATGTTTTTGATTTCTGAAAAAATAAAAAATTTTGATAAAAATATAAATGAGGGATAGGTTGGTGCTCGATTCATATCTATTATGCCTTCAATACCATATACCCCAAATTCCTCCATTGATTTTGCTATATTAAGATACTCATAAGAATCGCTAGTCAAAGAATTAATTTCAAAAATACCGAAGTAAAATATTGATATTCTAAAAATAAAAGCTGAAAAAAAAATTACTAAATATGGAAACAAATCATTTGATATTTTTATTGTTTTAAAGTTTTTAAGCATTAAAAATTAGTAATTAATATTTATGACATAAACTAAATATAAATAAATGACAATAAATCCATCTAAAAAGATAAATAAAATAAAATATTTAAGTATTTTATTTTTTTTATTTGTATTCTTTTATCCAAATAACGGTAGTTTTTATTTTGATGGACTTCCTTTCACAAATAAATACGAGACTTTATTATTTTGTATTTTTTTTCCAATTACATGGTTTTTTAGTAGTTATTTTAAATCTTTAAAAATATTTATTCTTCTAACAATAATTATAATTTTAAAAATTATTTTAATATATTCGCCAATTAATGGGGTAAATGTTAAACAGTTTTTCACTTATGAAAATAAATTATCAAATAAATATATTAAAACATTTGATAGTTTTTGGAATAAAGAGATTTCTTATTTACAAAAATATTCTTGGAAAAGTCAAAAAAATTTTCCTTTAGATTGGACACATTTATCTAAGGTTAATTCAAAATCTGAAAATTTAAACAATAGAGATGATTTATACATTGCAAAATATGATGATTTTAAAACTCTTGAAATGTATTACGAGTTTAATTTTTATTTACCAATAAATGAAAAAACTGAAATTTATTTTGAAACAGGAAATTCATCAACCATAATTGAGCAATCTTTTAAAGTTTTTAACAAAGAAAATAATTCTTATAAAGAGTATGACGTTCAATTATTAAACAACAATCAAAAAATTATTTTAAAAAATGGTCTTTATAATATTGATTTAATTGTAAAATATTCTGGAACAGACTGGAAGTTTATTCCTTATACTATTGTTAATTCAGATAAAATTTCTTTATTTAAAAAAAAAGACATATACACCAATCTCGAAATTAATAGGTTGGTATGGCTACCAATACAAAAAAAAATTGGAAATATTTATGATTATCTAATTTTTATTTTTTTAATATTGGTTGTTTTAGAAATTTATTTGTATCAATTAAAAAAAGAAAAAAATTGTATTTACTATTGTTTACTATTTTTTTTATCTTATTTAGTTTTAGATAAAATTATAAATTATATTTTTGATACTTATGCTATTATTGATGGAGTAGGAAGTTTTACATTTGGATTTACAAATATTTTAGTTCTAAGTCTAATCATATTCAAAAAATTTTATAAACAAAATTCAAAAGATGAAAAATCTTTTTTTATCCTAACATCAATAATTACTTGCATGTATGTTTTTGCAAATATTTTTTCTTTTGATTTAGAGTCTCATGGATGGGCAGGAATAGGTGACGATTGGACTACATTTCAAGAATATTCTAGGCAAATAGTAATTGAAAATGAATGGTTAAAGGCAGGTGAGGAAGTTTTTTATTTTAGACCAGGCTCTAGATATATTTACGCAATATCTCATATAATTTTTGGAATGTCAGGTTTTGCATACAAAATGTTAAATATTTGGTGCATTTGTCTCAGTTCCTTTTTGGTAATTAAAATATTAAAAAAAATGAATTGTAGCATTTTTTTAAGTTACTTGGCTGGCACACTTCTTTTAGGCATTTATACTGCCGATAATTTTAGATGGATTTTAATGGTCGGTTTATCAGAATATTATGCAATGATATGCTTAATGATATCCCTATATTTAATTATCAATGAAGAAAAACTAAGTAATACAAAATTTATATTAATAGTTTTATTGGGAATTACAGAAATTTGGCTACGTGAAGAGCATGCTCCAGTAGTGATTAGTCTAATATTTTTATTAAAATATAAAGATGAAACTAATAATAGTAGTTTTTTCCCATACTTTAAATATTTAATCAATTATATAAATAATAAAAAAGGAATTATCATATTTTATTCTTCATTGATAATAATGGGATTTTTATCAATCTTTATAAGAAATTATTTTGTTGGAGGCAGAATAGGAATACTCGACATTAACGCAGTCAGAACTTTAACCGGCAACAAAGATATTGCTGAAACTATCACAACTCTTTATTATCATGTTTTTTCAAGATTAATATTAGGTGTTGACCAATATGTTCCAACTATGCCAAAAATTTATTCTATATTCAATATTCTAGCTATAATTATTTCTTTATGTGTTATTTTTAATTATAAAAAATTTAATTATTTTCACTTCGGATTACCAATTGTTCTGTTAAGTATTATTTTTCCTTATTTTTTTGTTGAAAATATTGCTTACACACCAAGATACGTAATACATTTCTTACCAATGAGTATTATCATTTGCTTTGTATTTTTAAATAAATACTTTAAGAAAAGTGATGCAAAAAGTATTAATAATAGGATCAAATTTTGGCTCAAGAGTTTATCTAAAAGCAATAAATAAAATTTTTAAAGTCTCAAAAATAGATATAGTTAGTCCGAATATTTATAAAAAAAAAAATATAAATAAAAAAATTAATAAGTTTAAAAATTATAAAGAATTAATAAAAAAAAAAACTTATGATCTAATTATTTGTGCTGTAAGTCCAAAAGTTCAAAATGAGTTTTTAAAATATTCAATAAAAATACTAAAATATAAAAAAACAAAACTAATGCTTGAAAAACCATTATCAGAAAATTTTAATGATATATTTAAAAATTTTAATGACTTAAAAAAAAATAATATAATATTTAGTCAAAATTTTATTTTTGTTAAAATTAAGGAATGGGATGAATTTATTAAAAATTATAAAAAAGAAAATTACTTAAATATTTATTATACTTGGAATTTTAAACAAGCATATTTTGAAAATAATTTAATAACCTGGAAAACAAATATGAAACAAGGAGGTGGAATTTTACTTTTTTATATGCCACATACAATTTTTAGTTTGTTAAATTTAAGTCCTAAATTAAGAATATCTAATGCTAAAATTTTAAAAAAAACTTCTAAAATTTTAACAAAATTAGAAGTTGAAATGAAATCTTTAAATAAAAAAATAAAAATTAATATTAATATAAATTCTAAAGAGAGGACTCATTCTATTTTTGCTAAAAAG
>MDSV01124228.1_pt1 | contig 14364 bp, 14 predicted proteins | sample 810851 | NCBI WGS metagenome assembly MDSV01 (sample SAMN05326640, study PRJNA326480) | marine metagenome | isolation source: seawater | place: Atlantic Ocean: North East | collected 2012 | reverse complement strand
TGCATCTTCTGGAACATTGTGCATAAAGCTTTCATTAAGTATCTTTAATGAAGATATATTCATGCATTCATTAAGGGTATTGATTATTTTATTTTCAATAGATCCCTTATTCATAATAATTGCATTATAAATGAATAAATCTTAGAAACTTATTTAAAAAGTAAATTAAGGGTAATCGCGACCTAGCAATTTGTTATAAAAGAGTGCAAATAAGATTATAACAATAGCTCCTAAGGCAACCGGCATTAAAACAAAGGACAATCCCTTACCACCAAGTATTGCAATAATTGGATTTGCTCCAGCCGGCGGATGAATTGAATCAAAAGTTGCCATAACAAAAACTGCTAAACCCACAGCAATTCCAAGGGAAATAAATGAAGATCCCATTAATGCAAATATTACTACCCCACTTAAAGCTGATAATGTATGGCCTAAGAAAATATTCTTTGGTTCTGCTAGCGGACTATTATGAACTGCCATTACTAAAACCATGCTGGCCCCAAAAGGCGGTATTAACCATATATCTCCATATTCTGAGAAATGAAGAAATGAAAGTAAGCTAATGCATAAAAATGCACCAAATGCAGATAAAAAATTATCTAATATAGTTTTTTTATTAAAAATATTTTTCATATTTTAAGATTAACTTATTTTAAAAAAATTAGATATTGGCTATTTAATCATCCGTCGTGCGGTTGTTGATTAATTGTTTCAATTAGTAATAAGATTTCCTCCCATTTTGCCCATTCAACCGAATCTAAGATTGCGGCATATTCAGCAGCTCTTAACATTGCAATAGTTTGAGCCTCATCTCCATACTGAGTAATTAAAGATATAGCAATTTGTCTTAGATCTTCTTTCATTATAAAAATATATTATCAAGAGATATCAGAAACAAATAGATTTATACTTATTCCTATATGAATGTATTATGGATTAAAGATGGTAAAAAAGGCCATGAAAAACAAGTTAAAGTTTTGCTTGATGAAATATCAAAAAGTATTGATATAAAAATCTTTGAAGAAAATTACCTAATAGATTCTTTTGATAGATTCATAGAGATATTTGGTCATGCAACAAATTATCTAATGGGTGGTTTAAGACCCTATGATTTAACAATACTAAAATATAAAAAACACAATATCGATATTGTAATTGGTGCTGGATCAAATACTTATACCAGGATGCTTTTAATAAAAAAAGTATTAAAAAAAGATTATTCTAAAAATGTTAAGGCGATTAGTGTCTTAGTACCAAGCTTTTTTCAAAGTGAATTTGATATTATTTGCGCACCAAAACACGATAGTTATAAATTATCTCAAAAAAGAAACGTTATTTTTTTTGAAGGCTCAATTGCAGAAGTATCTGATCAAATTCCTGCTGATAATATTGGCTTTATGGGCATAGGCGGAAAAAATAAACACTTTATTTTTAACCAGAAAAAATTACTGCAGCAGATTGAATATATTTTATCAATTTACTCAAACTTGCAATGGTCAATATATCCATCTAGAAGAACTCCAAAAGAAATGGTGAAAGAACTTAATGCACTTAAGTCACAATATAGCAATTTAAAATTATGTACTCATAATATTGATGAAACGATAAGAAATGCCACTATAAAAATTGTCACTCAAGACAGCGTAAATATGGTATTTGAATGTCTTTCAACGAAAGGTCAAACATATTTATTTAATATGAAATATTTTAAAAAAAATAAAATAGTTAACTTAATGAATGGTCTACTTGAAAGTCAACAGATTGGATATATTGAGCACTCTAAAATGGTAGATGGTTTGAATAAAATGAAAATGGTTAATAGTAATAAGCATTATAAGATTTTTGCTGAAGTTGAAAAAGTTGCCTTTGAGTTATTAAAAAAAATATCTAAATGAAAATATTTCATTTTAAAAATAGTGAAATTGTATCTAATGTTAAAAAACAAAATCATGCTCTTGCAGTAGGTAACTTTGAAACAGTTAACGGTTTTGATCTTTTAATTAAATCCTGGAAAAATATAAAAAGAAAACTAATAATTATTGGCGATGGATCTGACTATGCATATCTAGAAAAACTTATCAAAGATTTAGATTTAGCTAATAAAATTACTTTAAAAAAATCTATACCTCATAAAAATATTCTTCTTGAACTAGCCAAGGCAAAAGTTTTTATTTTTCCATCAAGAGAAGATAGTAACAGTTCTTTAGCAATAGAAGCTCTTGCACTTGAAACACCTGTTTTAGCTACAAACGTTGGCCTAATGAGCTCAATTTTTCCTAATGAATTGCTTGTAGAGCCAAATAACCAAAAAAAGTTACAAAAATTTTTAGAAATGTATGTCGATGAAATAGATCTTTTTAATCAGAAATCGATTTTTGAATATGTTCTAGAAATTTTTAGTATTGAGGAATCAAATATCACAAAACAACTAACCTGAAAAAATTAGTATGAATTTAAAAGCTATTCGTATCTTAGAGAGATTGCAGGATCAAGCTTTGCAGCTTTTCTAGCAGGCCAAATGCCAAAAAATAAACCAACCATTGCTGAGAAGGTTATTGATCCAATAATTGCACTAAATGGCATTGCAAATGGCCACTCTTGAATCGAAGCTAATAAATAAAGAAGGCTTGTTCCCAAAACAACACCAATGCAACCACCAATTACACATAATAAAATAGCTTCAACAATAAATTGAGACATAATTGCTTTATGAGTTGCGCCTAAAGCTTTTCGAAGACCTATTTCTCTTGTTCTTTCTGTAACCGAGACAAGCATAATATTCATTACCCCTATTCCACCAACCACAAGACTAATTCCAGCAATCCCAGCTATTAAGGCGGTGAAAATACCAGTTGCTTGCTTTCTTAAATCACTGAATTGACTGTAATCACTGATATTAAAATCGTTAGGCTCACCGGGACCAATATCATGTTGAGCTCTCAGAATTCTTTCTATGGTCATCATAATCTCATCTACATTAGCATCTTTTTTGACTCCAACATTTATAGAATCTAAGCTTTTTGTTCCAAACAATCTTTGCGCACCAGTTAGCAAAGGTACATATAATTCTTCGTCTGGATTTTGCCAACCAGTGCTGCCTTCTTCCTCGAGAATTCCAATTACCTTGTAACCGGTACCTGCGATAAGTATTTCTTTATTTAGGATATTTTGAGGTGATGTTTTTAATTCCTTTGGAACAGCCGACCCTAGAACTACAACCCTCTTTCGACCAAAATCTTCATCATTATTAAAAATTCTACCGTATTCAATCTCATAGCCTCTAACTTTAAAATGAATAGGAAGATTCCCTCTTATTCTTTGATTAATGTTTGCATTATTAAATTTAACCTGTCTATTTCTTGATGTATATGGAGATACCATCCAGTTATGCTCTTGATTTTTAGCAAGCGCATAAGCATCTTTAATGTCTAATGGAATAAAGCCTTTTGTAACAGCACCTCTTCTATTTTGACCAGGACTAACAACCAGCGTTCTTGGACCAAAATCATCTATTTGCGCATCTAGTGCTTTATTTGCACTAGAACCAAGTCCAATTACTGCAATTACTGCAGCAGTTCCAATAATAATTGCAAGCGTAGTTAAAAAAGACCGAACAATATTAGTCCTAATTGATGTTAAAGCTGATATTAAAGATTCTTTAAATAGCATTATCCGAAACTAAATGATGCTTGTACTCTTTCTCTAAACCTTTTTTGATAATCAAATAAACTCTTACTGGGTAAGATGAATACTGTGTCTTTTCTGTCTAATCCGCTAATGATTTCAACATTAGATAAATCAGAAATTCCAATCTTAACCCAAGTTAACTCCGGACCCTTTTTTGTTTCTTTAATTACAATAAAACTATTAAAATTTTCACCATCTACTTTTTTAACTAGGAAATTATCAATAGTTTCTTTTGGTATATTAAGAATACTTGAAGCTGTGTAGATATCTTTTCTTGTTCTAAGTGACATTGTAGGCGTGCTCAATGAGACTTCTTTATTAAGAACCTCAATTACAACATCGGTATTCATTCCTAGTAATAATAAATTTTCATCATTTTCAATATCAATTAAAACAGGAAATGTTGTAACATTTTGTTCAATTTTTGCTTGAGGTTCTATTTTTGAAACGATGCCAAAAAACTCTTTATCTCTGTATGCAGCAACCTTTATTGAAACAATCTGGCCTATAGAAACCTTTCCAACATCAATCTCATCAACTAAAGCTCTTACTCGTACTTTAGATAAATCAGCCATTGTCATTAGAACGGTTCCTCCACCAACAGCTGAAGTGGGTGAAGAGATAACTTGTCCAACTTCTACAGGTCTAGAAATTATTGTGCCTTGCACAGGGGATCTGACAATAGTGTCATCAAGAGAAATTTTTGCATTTTCGTATGAAACTTCAGTTCTTACTAAAGTTGATTTAGCCTGGGCGTAGCCTTCTTGGATATCTTCAAAATCTTTATCTGAAATACTTGCATTAGCATGCAGTTCTTTACCTCTTTCAAATTGAGATCTTGCATTCTCTAAACGCACTTTTGCAGCTTCTAAATCAGATTTAGCTTGATCTAATATATTTTTAGGGGTTCTCTGATCAATTTGACCAAGAATTGAGCCTTTTTCTACTGAATCACCAACTTCAGCACCAAGAAATAGAACTTCCCCAGATGCCTTAGACTTTATTTCTACTGATGAAATTGCCTCAATAATACCTGAGGCTTCTATAGATAGCTCTAATTTTCTTGGAGTAACGTTTTCTTTTTTGTAAAAAACAGTTTCTTTTTCAGGCTCAGGATTAGAGCTACCACAAGCAGATAAAAATATAATCAAAAAAGTAAAATAGAATAGTTTTGTATATTGCATAAACATAATTATATATTTAAATCGGACTCTATGAGTCCATCTTTAATATTAATGACACGATTAGTCTGTTTTGCAATATCATCTTCATGCGTAATTAAGATAATTGTCTGTCCTTGCTTATTAAGTTCTTTAAACAAATTCATCACATCATCACCAGTTTTTGAATCTAAGTTACCAGTAGGCTCATCTGCAAAAATAATACTTGGGTTATTAACTAGGGCTCTAGCGATTGCAACTCTTTGTTGCTGCCCTCCAGAGAGCTCTGCAGGACTATGATCCATTCTATCGCTTAAACCCACTTTATCTAAAACCTCTTTAGCTCTTTTAGTTGCCTCACCCTCTTTTACACCTGCATATTTCAATGGCAGCAATACATTATTTAATGCTGAATTTTTTGGTAACAAATGAAATGACTGAAATACAAAACCAATTTCTTGGTTCCTGATATTTGCAAGCATGTCTTCTTCTAATTCGCTAACAATTTTCCCGTTGAGCTCATACGAACCGGTGGTAGGTGAATCTAAACAACCAATTATATTCATTAGAGTTGTTTTTCCGGAACCAGATGGTCCCATAATTGAAATAAATTCACCTTTATTAATAGAAAAATTTATCCCTTTTAAGGCATGAACAGACTGAGCTCCTGTATCAAAAGATTTAGTAAGATTTTTAACGTTAATTATCATTATTTATTTAGACAAAATTAACTATTCTGAGTTCCAAGAATATCTTTAATATAACTAATCCAGCCTTCTGCAGCAGAGCTTGATGAATCAAATTCTAAAGATTCATTTAAAAAAGCTAATGCTTCTTCATAATTTGAAATCTCAAAATAAGATATACCAAGCAATAACTCTAATCTTCCAGGATATTTTTCATAACCTTGTTTTTTAGCTTGTGAAAAATATGTAATAGCTTTTGACCAATCTTCATTTTCAAAAGCAAATCTAGCTATCTTGTATGATAAATCAGCATCTTTTTCTAAGGCTTCAGCTTTAATTAGTGCATCAATACCTTTAACTCTATCTTTGGCTAGGAAATATGCATCTGCTAAGAATTCATAATTTTTTCTATTTTTTTTAACTTTATTTATATTTATTCCATCATTAAGAACATCAATAGCTTTAATAGGAAGCTCTTTATACATAAAGTATCTTGCAAGATCTATGTAGTCTTTCTCTTTATCAAGGACATCATTCTCATAAGCCAATTCAAGACCAGCTAGAGATAATTCTTCTGATTCACTTCCATAATAAACACCACTCAATTGCTTCCAATAAGATTTTTTTTCAGGATTAACAAATACTAAGAATTGTCCAACATTAATAGCTTCATCAAATTTTTCTAGTTTTACAGCAAGTGCAAATTCATACTGAAGCCATTCTTCATTTAACTTAGTAGCAGTCGCATTTGCTTCAGAAATATTGGTGTACGCATTAAAGATATCGGCCTCCTGAAAATAAGCTATGCCTAAAACCATTAGTTGAACTGGGGCCATATTTTGACCTCTTTTTGAGGCTTTTACTCTGTAATTTTCTAGAGTTTTTATGACATCTTTATATCTTCCGGTTTGAAAATAACATTGAGAAAGGCTGTAAGTGACTTGAAGATCTGCAGCAAATGGTAATCTGCTTTTTGCTAAAGCTTTTTCAAACCAAGGTATTGCATTCTTATAATCTCTTTGAAGTGCATAAAACTGACCATAGAGTTGGTTAATTAATGCTCTCTCATAGCTATCTTCGTTTTTAAAATACCTTCTAGCTGTTTGCATTAATTCACGCTCTGCATTTTCCCAATCTTCCTCCTCCATATATTTATGGATTCTAGTTAAATATCTAGCAACGGCTTGATTGACTGTATCTTCTGCAGCATAAGAAGGCTGATAAAAAGTTAATAGTGACAATATTAATAATAATTTAAACATTACAGACAAACTCCACAGTTAATAATCCTAATTGGGAAACAGTTACTCCGTCAACGGATTTTGGTTTAAATTGCCACCTTCTTACAGCCTTTAAGGCCTCTTTATTAAAAATTCTTGAGGGTCTAGCTTGCTTTATTTTAATTGTTTCAACTCTTCCAGATTCATTGACCAGTAACTCCAAGATAACAGAACCGTTTATACCTCCCATGGCCGCTTCACTTGGACATCTAGGAGCAATTTTTACCAAAGGAATTAGCTGACTGGTTCCCCTTCCCATATCATCTATATTTCCTAAAAATGCCCCACTAAAATCAGTAGGAAGAGCAAAGTCTGGAAGATCTAGATCAAACTGTTGCATGGGTGGAGGAGTTTTATCATCTAGTTCAATTTCTGGCTGAGGAGGTCTTTTAGGCTGTGGTGGTTTCTCAGGTATCTGCCTAGTACGTTCCTGCAAATTATCATCTTCTTTAATTCTAATAAATTCTACCAAGTTAGGGTTTTTTGCTTTCTGGTCAATATCTGCAGATCTACTTATAAGGGATTGAATAATTAAAAAGATTAATAATGTAATAACAACAGCTGATATAACTACAAAGAATTTATACTTATCAGAAGATAAAATATTAAAAAGACTTTTTTTAAATTCTGCTAATTTAGTTGTCATTCTTTGCTGCAATTGAAATATTTTGAATTCCAGCAAGTCTAATTTGATCCATTGTTTCGACAAGCAAACCAGACTTAGATGAAATATCAGCTTGAATTATTACTGATCCTTCTGGATATTCTATTTTTAATCTTTCTATATTTGCCCTTACGGCTTTAAGATCAACCCTTCGTTTATCAATCCAAATTTCGTTATTTTCAGTTATACCAACAAGGATATTCCCCTTTTCATCTCTTTCCGCAGTTTCTGCATTAGGCCTACTAATATCCACTCCAGTTTCTTTTACAAAAGAAGTAGTTACAATAAAAAATATTAACATGATGAAAACTATATCCATCATTGGTGTTAAATCTAATGGATTATCATCTGAAATATTTGTTCTTTTTTTTCTCATAATTGATAACCTTCAGTTTTAAGCGAATGTCTTAAGTTGATAATAATTTTATCCATTCTTTGATTTAGATCTTGCCTAAAATATAAGCCAAAAAGAGATATAACCATACCTGCCATCGTTGGTATTGTTGCTTTGGCAACACCTGATGACATAGCTCTAGGATTACCAGTGCCCATAAATGACAGCACCTCAAATACTTCTATCATGCCATATACAGTTCCTAATAAACCTATCATGGGACACATTCCAATCAACCCATCTAAAATTTTAATATTAGAAGCTGTTTTTCTTTTTACATTAGAAATCAAAGTAGCTTCAACAAATTTATATTTTGTAGAAGCTGGAGGATTAATTTTCATAAAAGAGCTAAACTTTTCATTGACCCAAAGCTTGCTTTGAATAAATACAAAAATATACTTATCGATCAGAAGTAAAAAGATTAAAAACGTAAGTCCAAATAATAAGTAAAGGACTGGTCCGCCTCTAATAAAAAGCTCATCTAACATAATTAATTTTTGGCAAGTAAATACGAAGCTTTCTCTTCAAGCACTTGTGATAAGTTTGAGACTTTTTGAGAAATATATGTATATAAACCTAGTAAAGGCGCAGCTACAATTAATCCCAGCATAGTAGTAACTAAGGCTTGTGAAATACCTCCTGCCATTTGTTTAGGGTCACCTGTACCAAATAAAGTTATAGCTTGGAAAGTTTCTATCATACCTATCACAGTTCCTAATAGTCCTAGCAATGGTGCAACAGCAGCAAAGAATTTTACCCAATTAGCACCCCACTCTAATTTACCCGTATAGTTAATAATAAATTCATCTAATGTATTTTCTTTAGATTCATAATTTGTAACATCCTTAACTATGTCTTCCATTTCAAGAATCACACTGGCGTTATCAGAAACTATGACCTTCTCTTGCTCTCTGAGTGTATAAATTTTATATACTGAAAAAAGGAAACCACTTATACCGATTAAAATTATGATAAAACCAATAGATTTACCTTGAGCAATTCTATCTAACCAACCAGGCTTATCTATATATAAAGAAAGTAGGAACCCTCTTGTAGGATCAATTGATGTAATTGCAAAGTCATCACTTCTTTGATGTTTTTTAAGATTCTTTAACACCCCTCTTTCCGGTTGTCTTTGAAGTAATTCAAATCCGTTAAGTTCTGGTATTGGAGTAACGAATTTATTGTCGTAAGAGGTAGTAAAATGACCGTACCTAACAATCTCTCCTACGTTTGATGCACCATTTTTATCAATTATATTAGCATTGATAGTTTTAACCTCTCCAGATGAAACAATCTCATCTAAATAACTTATCCATAAGTTTTGAAGTTGCTCTAAATTATGAACTTGAGTACCACCAATATCTTTGAGAACTTCTGGTCTTTGAGGAAATTCAGAAAAAGTGACAGCCTTCTCAGTAGATGCTAACAATTCACCTGCAAACTGTCTTGTTACACCAAAAAGCTCACCAAGTACGCCAATTTTAATTTGGAGCGACTCTTCTAATTCAGCTAGCCTTTTTTCATTAGCCTCAAATTTTGTTTCTAAGTTTTTATTTCTTATTTTTTCATTTGCTAAATCTTTTTTAGCCTTAGCTAACATGACTTCACGCTCGTCAACAAGCTCAATAAATGTTTTTACTCTAACTCTATCTTTTTGAACGTAAATCGATTTATTTTCTTTGACAACATCGAGTAAAACTTTAATTTTATTATTTCTTTGTTCTTCGATTGGAATTTCTTCAGGCACTTCATCCTGACCAATAGTAATGAGAGATAACAATAAAAAAGGTAGTAATTTATATTTCATATTATTTCTCCACCGGTTGAACAGGAAGTGTGATGAAATTTGGAGGGGTTTGTCGATTAGCTATATCAAGAGCAAGTTTAATTTCATCGTTTAACTTGCCATTAGTATGAATCCATCTGTCCTCAAATTTATTCCAATAGCCTGTCTCTTTACCATTAGCACTTCTGTAATACCAACCCAATCTCCCAATTCTAAAATAGTCAACAGTAATTGTTTGTCCTTTAAGCTCAATAAACCCAGGATAGGTTTCGATTGTATTTCCAAAGGCCGCCTCAATCTGATATGTCTCAAAAACTTTTCTAAATTTTTCTGCAGTTGTTACATTGGACTTTAATATAATTGAATCAAGATTATCTAATCTAGCCAGCCTGCTTTCTTTTAAAAAAGGCATGTCCAAGTTTACAAATTTTCTTAATGAATCAATTGTTTCTTTTAAAAAGGGAAGGATTTCTTTATTAACATTATCTAATGAATCAATTTGCCTTAATATTGAATTTATTTCTTCTTCTTGGGAAAAAACTATTTTTTCAAGTTGATCATCATATCTTCTCAGACCTTCATATTCGCTTACGGTATCTTTGAATTCGTAATAAAGTTTTTTTGCTTGCTCATCTAAGTTGTCTATTTCTTTTTGAGCAACAACACCTGGAATATTTGCATCAACTTGAGAATTTAGGGTTTCATCCACAATTTCTTGGGCGCCTATTAAAAGCGAAAATGTTAGAGGAATTATTATGTAGTGTAATTTTTTCATTTGATAATTATATATTATTAATATATTTAAATTGATTCAGCTTATTTAAAAAAAACAAAAAAACACCCGCATAAAACGGGTGCTTTTAGTTTAGTTAAATACTAGAATCTATATGTAAATCCTGCGCTATAGTATCTTCCAAAGACACTATAAACACCTTGATAGTAGTATGGATAACCGAAACCACCATCTTTTTGAGGCATTTCGTCTGTAACATTCCTAACACTTAGGTAAAGATCGACATCAGGGCTGTAGTCATAACCATATGAAAGGTTGGTTGTAATGTGAGGTGTACTTGACTTACCTTCATACATATTCATGTGACCAAGTCTGTCAACAAACATTGTTAATCTGTGATCTTGTCTACTCCAGTTAACTGTTAAGTTTTGTTGAGATCTTGGCTCATAAATAAAGTATTCTAATAAATCAACCTCATCAGATCCTGCATACTCTTGTCTATTAACTCTAATAATAGTTGAAGATGCTAAAGTAACTGAGAAATCACCTGCATTTTCAGTTTCTTTTCTCCAGGTTAAATATGAATCATGGCCTATGAATTCTAATTTAGTTTGGTTGTATGGCAATAACGTACCTGAAACAATAGGTCCTATGTTTAGAACATCTCCAGTAAGTGGGTCTGTAGTATCACCACGAACCAATTCTTTAGCAACATTATCACAATTAGCTGGTGGTAAATTTTGATCTAACCACTCAAGGAAGTTGTCGCCATATAAGCAGACACCTTGCTGATGAACAAGCTCTTGATAGCTTCCAGAACGAACAGCTTGTTCAAGAACCATTTGATATGCATCCCATTGGAAAGAAACATTTTCAGATATTTCTGTAACTATACCAAAGCTGTAATTTGTTCCTTCTTCTTCATATAACTCAGTATTACCAGCTGTAAACTGTCTTCTAGTTGCTGAATATGAAGTATCACAAGTGTTATAGTTTCCAAAAGCAGTGTTAGTTGCGCTACCACCTCTATCAAGATAACAAGCAACACTATCATAAACTCCACCCAAGAATGATGAGGAGTTACCAGCAAACACTCTATGCATGTCTGGAGCTCTAAATGATTGTGAAACGGAGGCTCTTAATAAAACGTCTTCATTAGGTCTGTAAGCAATGTTAAACATGCTTGAGACTTTTCCACCAACATTAGAAGAGTCGTCATCATACTTGTCATATCTTGTAGCTAAACCAATTTCAATATTATCAGTCGCAGGAAGATTAACCTCTACACCTATAGAATATCTATCTCTTTCACCGCCACCATATCTTGTGGAGCCTTGAATAAATTTAATTGCATCGTCTCCACCAAAAATTTCATCATCTAATCTTCCAGCTGAAGGAGTAATTAAATATTCTTGAGTTTGATACTCAGCATGTAAAGCAAATCCAACTGGAGCACCGTTGATCATTCCAAGCTCTCCACTCATTGTAAAGTCAGCTAACATTTGCTCTGAGCTTGATACAGTTGTATCGTCAGCTAACCAAGATTGAAATTGCTCTTCTGATATTGCTCCATACATTCTTTCTGGACTCCAGCAGTTGTTTCTTCCGTAGAAAGCATCATATCCACATGGACCACCGCTTCTGCCATATGCAGGATCAGCATCCCATACAGCATATGCAGGACCATAGTTATATGCCCAGTAAGTACCATGACAAAGTTTGTCCTCTCTAACTGAGTCTTCACAGGTCGTTCCAACACCTGCCATGTAGTCTTGAATACCTGATGTTAAAGTCATTCTTTCAATGACAGTATTGTATTCCGTTGCATTAACGCCTGCTTGCCAATCAAAGCCATTATCAAAGACACCACTGAAACCAATAAATATATCTGTTGTGTCTTCAGAATAGTCACTTCTTGATTCAAAAGCTTCTCCCATTGCCGGAGTAAAGTACCTTAAAGAATAAACAATTTGTTGACCAGGCTGAACTGGAACTAAATCGTTTGGAATAAGAGAATCTTGAATTCTTTGAGGGTCTAACCAGTCTCCCATTGAGATATATCTTGATACATTACTTCTTAAATAAGCAGTATCTTCATAGTAAAAAACTCTAGCATCCATTTGAACACCGTTATCAAAGTTGTGAGTGTATGTACCCATGACTGTCACATCTTCTCTTTCATTAACTATTGTTTGAGTATCTCCACCATTAGCTCCTCTACCGTACATACATACGTATCCTTGGTATGAACCTGGATAATTGGTAATACCATAAATATCTGGTAAATCTCTACTAAACTTTCTAAACACTCCACCAGATAATTCTTGAGAATCACAAGCAGGACCTCCGAAATCAGCAGGACTGTGTGATGCTGTATCAGCTCCAAATCCAGCCATTTGAACAGCAGCACCCCATCTTGGGTTCATGTAAGTTGTCGCATAGTCTGGGCCATCAGTCCAGTCATCAAACTCTTCTCTATCACTTAAATACATTGGATCAACTTGTGTTAAGTCTAGTCCTAATGTCCAACTTGAATTTTCAGTAAATCCACCAGTTGAATAAGTTAAACTGCTAATCATGTCATTACCATGCTCAGTAACTGATACATTAGCTTCAAGTTCTGAGAAATCTTTACCAGTTGTTGTAATAATATTTATAACACCTGTAACAGCATCAGAACCATAAATAGCTGATGAACCTTGTGATACAACTTCGATTCTATCTACTAGACCACGGGGAACTGTTCCAGTGTTTACGAAGTTTGAAGCATTGTTATAAGGAAGTGGGTAATCAGCAGTTCTTCTACCATTAATAAGATATAAAACTCTACCAGGACCTATTCTTCTAAGATCAATTTCATTAGCATTAGGGGTAAATGTATTTACATTCTGCTCATCTTGCCTATAAGCATTAGCTTGAGGTAATGATTGAAGTGCTTCGGTAACACTTCTAAAACCAGATGCATCTATATCCTCTTTTGTAATAACAATAGTAGGCAATGCTCCAGCTACATCTGTTCTTTTGATTCTTGATCCAGTTACAACAACTTTTTGAAGTGTAACAACATCCTCATCTTCAGAAGGAGCTGCTGGCGCAGGAGCGTCTTCAGAAGAATCATCGCTTGAAGATTCTGTTTCTACAGTCTCTTCTACAACAACAGGCTCTTCTACAACCTCTTCGCCTGGATTATCTGCGTATACACCAACAGTGAAAAATAACGCAAAAAATAATGTTAAATGTAGTTTATGTTTCATAGATTTATCCCCATAAATATAGCAATAATTATACTTATTGCTGAAAAAACAATTTTAATCAGTAAATAGTAACTAAAAGTTGATATAAATCAAGCAAAAATAGAAAAACTATTTTTTAAATACTTTTGATTATTTAACCTGTATTTCATTATATTTATATAAGACGTTTTATTAATTAACTGATAATTCTAAATACACATTAAGTTTAATGTAAAGTAAGCTTTACATTTTATCTTATTTAATTAAAATAATTTCTATATATACTATTTTTATATTAGAATTTTTAATCATCTCTTATTGAGATTTTTATTCAACAAAGGAATTTAAATCATGTACAAAAAAATATTTACCTCTTTTTTATTAATAGCATCCGTTAATGTGGCTTCTGAAGATTATTATGAACTTCCAAACGAAGTATGGTCCTGTTGGGGCGATACACCCACTTTTTCAATTTCACCCAATGGTAAATATCTAGCAATACAACGAGCTCCTAGAGAAGATGTCTGCGATATTGAACAAGATAAAGTAAAACAAATAGAAGATGAAACTGGCTACAGATCTCTAACTTTTATCGAATTAGAAACAATGCAGTCAAGAGTTTTTAGTGATGGGATGGGTGAAAAAAGTATATACGGTTTTCAATGGATATCTGATGATAGATTTATATACAGACCTGGTTTGATGAATGCAAAAGGTAGAAATATGAATGCATTGGTA
>MDSV01117994.1_pt1 | contig 14365 bp, 15 predicted proteins | sample 810851 | NCBI WGS metagenome assembly MDSV01 (sample SAMN05326640, study PRJNA326480) | marine metagenome | isolation source: seawater | place: Atlantic Ocean: North East | collected 2012 | reverse complement strand
TAAGTAGGATTTTTATACATATTAAGAAAAAATTAGCAAACTTAAAATTATGTTTAATACAATTTTTCCAAAAATTCATAAGGAAGGCTATAAATTTTTAGCCATTTCTATAATAGTAACATTTTTTGTATTACTTTTTTCTAAGTTTTTAGGGTTAGTTTTAACTTTAATTTCAATCTGGGTTTACTATTTTTTTAGAGATCCAGAAAGATATTCAATTAACGATGATGACTTTTTAGTAAGCCCTGCTGATGGATTAATTACTAATATTACTGAGCAGAGAGGACCAATAGAACTTCAATTAGAAAATATAACATTTACAAAGGTAAGTATTTTTATGAATGTTTTTAATTGTCATGTAAATAGAACACCACTTACTGGTAAAATTGAAGAAATAAATTATAAACCAGGAAAATTTATCAATGCGTCTCTTGATAAAGCAAGTGAGGAAAACGAAAGAAACTATTACAAAATAAAATGTAAAAAAACTGGAGAGGAGCTTATTATAGTTCAAATCGCAGGTTTAATTGCAAGAAGAATAGTTTGTGAAGTAGAGCAGGGACAAGAATTAAAACAAGGAGATAGAATTGGGATGATACGTTTTGGTAGCAGGGTAGATATTTATTTTAAAAATAAAAAAGTATTAGCAAAGATTGGTCAAAATGTTGTAGCAGGAGAAAGTTTAATAGCTTCAAAATAATGCAAGAAAATAAAAAATTTAAATTGGTTTCATCAAAAAAAACCAGATATTTATTACCAAACATTCTTACATTGGCCGGAGTATGTTTGGGAATAAGCTCAATTAAATTTTCAATAGATGGAAATTATAGTTTAGCAGTAATCTTTATCTTGTTTGCGGCGATTCTCGATGCGCTCGACGGAAGAGTTGCCCGATTAATTAAAGGGACATCTGAGTTTGGTAAAGAATTAGATTCATTGACCGACTTCGTAAGTTTTGGGATAGCACCAGTTTTTATTTTATATTTTTGGGAATTAAATAATTACGGTAAACTTGGATGGGCAATAACATTAATATATTCTGTTTGTTGTGTTTTAAGATTAGCAAGATTTAATCTAACTAAAATAAAAGATAGCGAAGTTTGGAAAAATAATTTTTTTGAGGGAATTCCCTCACCTGCTGGTGGCATATTAATCTTAATGCCTTTAATTTATGACCTTTCAAATTTTAATATAAATTTTAATTTTAAAAACTTTACTCCATATTTCACGATTCTGATTGCTATTCTGTTAGTGAGTAAGTTTCCAACTTTATCTTTAAAAAAAATTTCAATTTCTCCTAAAACAACCGCATTTATTTTGTTAGGCATAGGAATAGTTTTTATTTCTTTATTATTTTATACTTTTGAAACACTTTTATTCTTTGGAACTATTTATATAATATCAATACCAGTTAGTTTTTTTATGTATAAAAATCAAATTAAAAAAGAAAATTTAGAAACATCCGAAGACGATCATGAAGATGTTTTGTAATGAAGAAATCGAAAAAAAGTAAAAAAAGTAATACTTGGAGAATAAGACAACATAGAGATCAATTTTTCAAAAAATCTAAAACGCTAGGTTACCGTTCAAGAGCTGCTTTTAAGCTAATTGAACTAAATGAAAAATTTAAATTTTTAAAAAGCAACACAAATTTACTCGATATCGGTGCATTCCCAGGCGGATGGTCCCAAGTTGCCAGTAGCATTATCATCTCTGGAAAAATATTATCAGTAGATATAGAAAAAATTCGAAAAATTAATAATGTTTCTTTTAAACAGTGTGATTTTCGAGAAGATAAGGCTAAAGAGGAAATTAAAAGTTTTTTTCATGAAGGGTTAGACGTTATAATTTCTGATATGGCAGCAAATACAACCGGAAATAAATCTCTTGATTGTATTCGCACAAATCAATTGTGTTCTGATGTTATTGAATTTTCAGCAAAATCTTTAAAGCCTAACGGCGTTTTAATATCAAAATTATTTATGGGGGAAGATTTTAATGAAGTAAAAAATCTTGCAAAGTTGATATTTAAAAAAGTTCATTTTTTTAAACCTGAAGCCAGTAGAAACAAATCAAAGGAAACTTATTTACACTGCGCTACATTAAAGACTTTATAATTTTGAAAAATTGTATATAAGTTTATATGGAAGTAATTAAAGAAGCATTAACTTTTGATGATGTTCTTTTACTGCCGCGATTTTCTAAAATTTTACCGTCTGAAACCAATATATCAATTAATTTAGGTGGAAATATAAAATTAAAAACACCTTTTTTATCCTCAGCAATGGATACAGTAACAGAGTCTTCTATGGCACTTGCAATAGCTAAAGAGGGTGGTATCGGAATTATTCATAGAAATTTAGATATTAAAAAACAAAGCAAAGAAGTAGCAAAAGTTAAGAGAAATAATTTATTAGTTGGAGCAGCAATAGGAACAAGTATAAGTGACTTAGAGAGAGCTAAAAGACTTTTAGGCAGCGGTGTAGATTTAATCGTAATTGACACTGCTCATGGCCATAGCGAGAAAGTTGTAAAAATTTTATCAAAGCTTAAAAAATATAATTGTAAAATACCGATTTGTGTTGGAAATATAGCTACAAGTGAAGCAGCAAAAAGACTTTACAATTCAGGTGCTGATATTATTAAGGTTGGAATTGGACCAGGATCAATTTGCACAACAAGAATGGTAGCTGGTATAGGTGTACCTCAAATTACTGCGATTATGCAAGTTTATAAATTTTTAAGAAGAAAAAAAATTAAAATAATTTCAGATGGAGGAATTAAATTTTCTGGAGATATTGCTAAAGCTATAGCTGCTGGCGCTGACGCAATTATGATGGGCTCTATATTTGCGGGAACAGACGAGAGTCCTGGAAAAAAATTTAAAATAAAAAATAAATTTTATAAGAGATATAGAGGCATGGGATCTATTGGCGCTATGTCAGCTGGATCTTCAAATAGATATTTTCAAAAAAATTATAAGGATAAATCAAAATTCGTTCCCGAAGGTGTAGATGGAAGAGTAGAGTGCAAAGGTAATGTATCCAAAATAATATATCAATTACAGGGAGGATTAAGGTCCTCTATGGGATATATTGGGGCAAAGACTATAAAAGATATAAAAAAAAATGCGAAATTTGTTAAAATTACTAAAGCTGGGTTTTACGAAAGTATGGTGCATAGTGTAGAAATGATCGAACCAACTCTAAATTATAAACTGTAACTATGAAAATATTAAAAATAATGATTCTATTAATACTATCTTCAAATATTTTATTGGCTAGCACTGATTATTTCAATGAAGGTCTTATTTTATTTAAAAAAAATAAATTTGAAAAAGCAAAATTTAAATTTGAGCAAGACATAGTTTACAACCCTAAGAGCGAACAATCTTATCTTTACCTGTCAAAGATCTTTAACAAACAAAATAAAAAAGATTTAGAAGAAAAAAATTTAAATACTGTAATTTTACTTAATCCTTTAAACGAGGAAGCAATTTATAGTCTTGCAGAATTAAAATTAAACCAGTCAGATTTTGAGGGGAGCAACAAATTGATAGATCAACTTACCGGTATTTGCCACAGCTATTGCTTAAAAAGTAAGGAGTTAAAAGCAGAAATAGAAAAATCTTTAAAAAAATAAATGCCTATCCAAAATCATATGGAAAAAATAATTATTATTGATTTTGGTTCTCAGGTTACAAAACTAATAGCTAGACGGGTTAGAGAACTAGGCGTTTTTTCAGAAATACTAACAATTAAAGATATTAAAAAGATTAAGGACTATAACTTAATCAAAGGAATAATTTTATCAGGAGGACCGTCTACTGTTACTAAGAGAGAATACTCTAATATACCAAAAGATATCTACTTTAAAAAAATACCTATTCTAGGAATATGCTACGGCCTTCAATTAATAGCCAAAGAATTTAGAGGGTCTATCGGATCATTTAAAAAAAGAAGAGAGTTCGGAAGAGCAAAGCTCTTTCGAAACAAAAGATCTTTGTTAACAAAAGGCTTTTTCAATAAAAAATATAAATCCGTTTGGATGAGCCATCAAGATGCTGTTACTAAATTACCTAAAGGATTTAAAATTGTTGCATCTACAAATAAGTCAAAATTGACAATTATTGAGGACCAAGAACGTAAAATTTATGGTGTTCAGTTTCATCCAGAAGTTACCCATACAGAAAATGGAAATATAATTTTCAAAAATTTTTTATTTTCTATTTGTAAAATAAAAAAAAAATGGCAGATAAATTCCGAAAAAAATAGATTAATAAATGATATAAAAACAATTGTGAAAAATGACAAAGTTATTTGCGCTCTATCAGGTGGGGTAGATAGTAGTGTTGTAGCATTGTTGATTAATAAAGCTATAAAAAAAAATCTCATTTGTATTATGGTAGATACTGGCTTAATGAGAAAAAATGAATTTAAGTCATCTTATAATATTTTTAAAAAGAAGTATAAACTAAACGTAAAGCTAATTGATGCATCAAAATTATACTTTAAAAAGTTAAGAAATATTAAAAATCCAGAAAAAAAAAGAAAAATTATTGGAAATTTATTTATAAAAATATTTGAAAAAGAAGCTAATAAATTTAGAAATATAAAATTTCTAGCCCAAGGGACTTTATACCCAGATGTAATTGAAAGTCGATCAGCAACTGGTAGCCAAACATCAAAAATTAAATCTCACCATAATGTAGGGGGTTTACCAAAAAAAATGAATTTAAAGTTAATTGAGCCTTTAAAAGAATTTTTTAAAGATGAAGTGAGAATTCTTGGAAAATCATTAGGCTTGATTGATAACATAAGAAATAAACATCCTTTTCCAGGACCAGGTCTGGCAATTAGAATAATTGGAAAAATTACGCCACAAAAAACTAAAATACTTCAAGAGGCTGACCATATTTTTATCAGTGAATTAATTAAGCATAATCTTTACAATAAAATCTGGCAAGCATACGCGGGATTGTTGCCTATGAAAACTGTTGGGGTAATGGGAGACTCTAGAACTTATGAATACACTTGTTTATTAAGAGCAGTAATTTCTGAAGATGGTATGACTGCAGATTATTTTAATTTTCCAAAGGTTTTTTTGGATGAAATTTCAAATAAAATTGTTAATGGTGTACCTGGAGTAAATAGAGTAGTTTATGATATAACATCTAAACCACCTAGTACAATTGAATTAGAATAATGTTAAAAAAAATTAAAAAAATAATTGAAAAAAAAAATAAAAAAAAAATTGTATGCTTAACAGCTTATTCTAAAAACATTGCTCAAATTTTAGACAAGTATTGTGATATAACTCTTGTTGGAGACTCTTTGGCAAATGTTTTATACGGTATGAAAAATACCCATCAGGTAAAATTGTCAACAATTATCCTTCACAGTGTAAGTGTAAGAAAAGGAATAAAAAGATCTTTAATGGTAGTTGATATGCCTAAAGGTACATATAACAATCCATCTCAAGCTAAAAAAAACGCGAAATTAATTGTTAGAAAGACTAGATGTGACGCAGTCAAGATAGAGAGTAATAATAAAAATTTTAAAATAATTAAGGAGATAACCAAAGCAAGAATACCAGTTATGGGACATATAGGTTACACACCTCAATTTAAAAAAAAATTTAAAGTCGAGGGAAAAAACGCTAATGAGATTAAAAACTTAATGAAACAAGCAACATCAATAGAAAAAGCTGGAGCTTTTTCGATTGTTTTAGAGTGTATAACCCCAAATACAGCTAAAGCTATATCAAATTTATTGAGCATACCGACCATAGGAATTGGTTCTTCATCATTTTGCGACGGACAAATACTGGTTACAGATGATCTTTTAGGATTAAGCGGCTTTTATCCAAAATTTGTCAAAAAATATGCTAATTTGCATACTTCAATTGAAAAAGCTGTAAAAAAATATAGTAAAGAAGTTAGAGCTAAAATATTTCCCAATAACAAAAATTTTTTATATGGAAAATGAAAATTTAAATAATCCAACTGTATTTGAAAAAATAACAAATATCACTAAAAATAATAAAAAAAAGATAATTGTAATATTTTCATTTATACTAATTATTATCTCTTGTTTTTTTATTTATAGTTATTATCAACAAAAAAAAAATGAAGAGATATCTCAAAAATATATTAAAGCAGGAATATATTTATCATCAAAAGATTTTGATAGATCAAAAGCAGCTTATAAAGAAATTATATTGAGTAAGAATAAATTTTATTCTTCTCTAGCTTTAAATAATCTTATTGAAAACGATTTGGAGAAAAATAGTGATGAAATTCTTTATCTTTTTAAAGTTGTAGAAGAAATAAACATGGAGTCAGATTTAAAAGATCTTGTAAAATTCAGAAAAGCTTTATATTTGATAAAGATTGCGAAAGTTAATGAGGGAAAAAAATTACTAGAAGAAATTATTTCAAACAAATCAGTATGGAGTGGAATAGCTTCAGAAGTGGCACAGTAAGAAAATATTAAAATTATATCAATGCAAATATTTTTAATACTAATAATTCTTTTAGCATCGTATAGCTGTTCTTTTGATAATAAAACTGGAATATGGCAAAATTCCGATCAAATTATAAAAAAAAAGAAAAATGAGTTATCAAATTTTAAAAAAATTAACACAGAGGAAAAACTTTTTAATAAGATAATTTTACCTAAAAATAATTCTAAAATTAATTTAGGCCCAATAAAAAATAATTTAAAATGGGAAGATGAGTTTTATCAAGCTTCTAATAACCTAGAAAATTTTAGCTATATAGATTCTAACAACTTAATTTTTAAAAGCAAAAAATTGAGCAAGCACAAAATAAATAGTAAGATTTTATTTGATGGAAACAATGCAGTTTTTGCTGATGAAAAAGGAAATATTTACGTTTATTCAACTGATCTTCAGAATATTATTTATAAATATAACTTCTATAAAAAAAAATTTAAAAAAAATAAGAAAAAACTTAATATAAAAATTGAAAATAATATAGTTTACGTCTCAGATAATCTTGGTTATTTATATGCAATTAGTTACAAGAATCGAAAACTCATCTGGGCAAAAAATTTTCAAATACCTTTTAGATCAAATTTAAAGATTATTAAAAATAAACTTATATTAGCAGACTCTGATAATTCTATTTATTTAGTAAATAAATTTAATGGAGAAAAAATAAAAACTTTACCAACTGAAGATGCTTCTATGAACAACGAATTTATAAATTCATTTGCATCGTACGGTGAAACATTTTTTTATTTGAACACTTTTGGCTCGATTTATTCAATCAATAGTAGCAATGGTCAAATTAATTGGTTTTTCAATATCAATCCTTTTTCAGAAATCGACACTAACAATTTGTTTAATTCAAAACCTATAATATTGAATAATAACAAAGTTATTATTTCCACTGATAGAGAACTTAACCTTTTCAACGCGGATAATGGTTCAAGAATATTAAAATTCCCTATATCTTCAACTATTAAACCTATAATACTCAACCAAAATTTATTTTTAATTACCAAAAACGATTTATTAGTTAGTATAAATATTGAGAAAGGAGATATAGTTTACTCAGTTGATATTAATGAGGAAATTGCGAAATTTCTTAATACAAAAAAAAAAAATGATTTATGTCAAATCTTTTTCAATTTTAAACAACAATTTATATATTTTTTTAGATAATTCCTTTTTTATTAAGTTTAGTTCAGATGGAAAAGTACAAAGTGTAAGTAAATTACCAGCCAAAATGAATTCAGATCCAATATTTATTGATGGATCAATTATTTTTTTCGATAAAAAAAATAAATTAATAATCTTAAACTAGTTGTTTGATTTAACGCTTAATAAAGATAACTGAGTTATCTTCATTTCACCTAAATTATCCTCTGGTTTAATAGGGTATTCACCAGTAAAATAATGATCACTGAACTGAGGGTATAAATTGTTTCTTTTACCTTTTTCTAAAGCTTCATAAAGCCCATCTAAACTTAAAAACTTGAGAGATTTTGCCTGAATATATTTACATATTTCATCATTTGTTTTTTCATTAGCCAAAAGTTCTTTTTTAGTTGGCATGTCTACCCCATAAAAATCAGGAAACTTAATTTCTGGGCATGCAATTCTTACATGTACTTCTTTAGCCCCCGCTTCGTAAAGCATCTTTACTATTTTAAGACAAGTTGTGCCTCTTACTAAAGAGTCATCTATCAACACAATTGATTTATTTTGCACTATACTTTTTGTAGAACTTAATTTTAATTTTACCCCTAAACTTCTAATATTTTGCGTTGGTTCAATAAAAGTTCTTCCAACATAATGGTTTCTTATCAAACCTAGTTCAAATTTTATTTTAGAATATTGAGAAAATCCTAAAGCGGCAGGCACACCAGAATCCGGGACTGGCACAACTATATCAGCATTAACATTAGACTCTTTTGCTAGATGATATCCAAAATTTTTACGATATTCATATGCACATTTACCATCAACTATACTATCTGGTCTTGCAAAATATATATATTCGAAAATGCAAGGCCTAGCTTTTTGTTTTGGAAAAGGTTTGATGCTAGTAATTTTATCATTTTCTATAACTACAATTTCCCCATTTTCAACCTCTCTAACAAATGTAGCTCCTACTATGTCTAAAGCACAAGTTTCAGATGATAAAATGTATGATCCTTTCAACTTTCCAATCACTAAAGGCCTAATACCAAAAGGATCTCTTACACCTACTAATTTTTTATTAGTCATAATTACTAAAGAATAACCACCTTTAATCTGAAAAAGTGCATCAATTAATTTATCAATAATTTTCTTCCTTTTTGATTTTGCAATTAATTGAACAATTGTCTCTGTATCACTCGTAGTTCTAAAAATCGCACCATCTTTTACCAATGAATCTCTTAATGCGAGTGCATTTGTTAAATTACCATTGTGGGCAATACTTAACCCACCCATATACAAATCGGCAAAAAAGGGTTGAATATTTCTCAAAGATGTTTCACCAGTAGTAGAATAACGGTTATGACCTATTGCAAAATTACCTGGTAGCTTTTTTATAACGTCACTTTTGGTAAAATGATCACCAACTAATCCTTGTCTTTTTTCTGAATGAAAATTTTTCCCGTCGTATGAAACTATTCCACATCCCTCTTGGCCTCGATGTTGCAAAGCATGAAGGCCCAAAGCCACTAGAGCTGCTGAATCTTGATGGTTAGAAACACCAAATACTCCACATTCTTCTTTTAGTTTATCTGAATTAAATTTTCTCAATTTTATCTTTTGTATCAATGAAATCCTCACTTGATGGAAATTCTTCCACTAGTATTTCACTGCCTTTTTTTACAATATTAAACGAAATAGCATCTTCAGCTGATATACCCCAATTCTGATAAGGATAAAACCAATTAAATATTGAGAATAAGCATATTGAAATCACATAACCTTTGAAAAAACCAAATAAAAAGCCAAATGTCTTGTCTATGGAACCTACTCCAGTCCAAGTTACTGCTCTACTTAATGTTTTTCCTATCAATATAGTTAAGAACAAGGTGCAGATAAAAATTGCAATGCCGATACCGATGTTATTTATAAATTCAGATTCTATGTATTCACTTACCCATGGTTGCAACTTAGGAACAAATATAATTGTTATAACCGTTGCAAAGATCCATTTCATAAATGACAAAAGACTAAGAGAAAAACCTTTTAAAAAACATTGAATTACGCTGTAAATCATAATTATTAATACGACGATATCAAACCAATTTATGTTAGCTATAAAAATTTTTACGAAATCAAACATTACTCTTCATTCTACTCTTGCCCGAATGGTTTAATTATCAATATGAGTTTAGGCAAAAGAGTTAATACTGAAATCATAGCCAACAACATTGCGATACCCGTAAAAACTCCAAAATATATTGTTGGAATAAAATTTGATAAAACTAATATAGAAAAACCAAACACAATAGTTATGGAGGTATTAAGTATCGCTATACCGACAGTATTATGACAGCGATCTAAAGTTAAATTATAATTTTTAATTTTTTTGAATTCTTCTCTAAACCGGTAAATATAGTGAATACTGTTATCTACTGCTATTCCAATCGTAATTGCCGCAATTGTTATTGTCATCATGTCTAAAGGTATTCCCATTAAACCAATTATTCCGAGAATAAAAAATGCTGCAATGAAATTAGGAACGACCCCAATAAAAGCTAATGTAATATTTCTAAATAATATGAAAAACATAGCTGAAATTCCCAACATAACTATTCCTAAAGTTAATATTTGGGATTTAAATAGACTCTGAAGTAAATTGTTAAATAAAATCAAAACTCCAGATAACTTATATTCATTTTTTTCTAAGCCTAATTTTGTATTAAGTTCTTCATTAATCTTTTTAATTAAATCATTTCTTCTTAAATCTTGAAGCGAATCTTTAATTCTAACACTTACTCTCGCCTCGTCTTTCTCTACTGAAATATAGGGAGATATTATTTCTTTTTTTATCTCATCAGGTATTTTGCTATATAACACTGCTATTTCAAGACTCTGTAATTCTTTTTTATTTAAATCCTCAGCTACCCTTAAAATAGATCCAAAAGATAGAACTTTTCCAATTTCCGGGAGCGAGTCCAAGTAGTTATGCACTTTAATAATCTTATCCATTTTATCTCTAGTAAACCAGTATTTAGCTTTATCTTCCTCTTCTTCCTCCTCCCACTCTGAAAACTCATCATCTTCTACTTTTTTTTCTTTTATAGGAAACTTAACAATTATGTTTAGTGGAGTAGTACCCCCAAGTTCATCATCTATCTTTTTCATACCTTTATAAATTTCTGTTTCTTTATCAAAATAATTTATAAAACTGTTTTCAACTTCTAATTTTGTTATTCCAACCACACTTAATATTAAAATTATTAATGTTGGACCAAAAATTAGCATGTTACGTTTCTTTGAAAAATTTCCAAGAAATGATGTAATTTTCGATTTCTCTGTGTTTTTAAGATTAATATCTTCATCTGAAGAAAACAAAGTTAGCAAAGAAGGCAAAAGCAAAAAGGTTACTAAAATTGAAACTGACAGCCCCATAGTCATCATCCATCCAAAATCAATAATAGGTTTAATTCCACTAAAGATTAAAGATAGAAAAGCACAAATTGTAGTAAGAACTGTATACAAAATAGGCATAATCATTTTTTTGCTTGTTTCTAAAATTGCCTGATTTTTTGTTATTTCTTTATGCTCTTTTTTTAATTGAAGAAATCTCACGGTAACATGAATGTTCATCGCCATGTTGAGTATGAGCATTAATGCAATAAAATTTGAAGATATAACAGTTACTTTCCAACCTATTAAACCCAATAAACCAATCATAAATATCACTGAAGTTATACATCCTACTAAAGGTAGTATTACCCATTTAAGATTTCTAAAAACTACCCAAAGGGTCAAAATTATAAAAATAAATACACCTATACCGAAAACAATAATGTCACTTTTAATATAACTCATCATATCATCTGCAATCATTGGTATTCCTCCCAAATGAATTTTTGCATTCTCTCCGTATTTACTTATTACGTCTCTTATTTCCGAGATATTTTGATGATTTCTTAAATTATATAAATTTTTATAATTTTCATACTCTTTGAGAAAATTTTTATAATTTAGCTTATCAACTTTATTTAGACCACCTTCTAATGATTGGTTATAAAATTTATCTTTTATTTTAATATATTCTGCTAACCTTTCGTCTTTTTTTAGATAAACAACAACCCCAGAAGTTTTACCGTCTTTGCTAATGACATAATCTTGATAAATTGGACTATTGATTATTTCTTCGAAACCTCTCTTTCTATCAATTTCTGGGTGGGCTAAGGTTTTATAATTTTTAAGTCTTTCCATTAAGCTCTCATCAGTGCTTTTAAGCAAAGGTACATCTATTACAGTTATTACACTATCTACCCAAGTCAATTTTTCAATTTTTGATTTAAGTAACTGTAAATTAAGAATTGTCTCTTTTTCCTCAAAACTAGATACAGGTGAGTATGTGAGAACTAAAAAATCTTTTGCACCATATCTCTCATTTACTTCTCTAAGATATTTAAGGTCTTTATCACCTTCTAAAATAAGTGCATCACTAGATGCGTCTAGATTAAAATTCTTAGCAAAGTATAGGGAAAAGGATATTAAAGTTAATATTAAAAAAAGAGTAATTTTTGGAAAATCAATTACAAATTTTTTATAAATTTCAGTAATCATAGAGATAAATCAGATATATCTTAAATTTATGATAACTAAAGATAAAATTTAAAGCTAATTTTTACTCAAATCTTTAAATTTCGTATAAATTCCCTCGAATTCCACTTTAACTACGCCTGTTGGACCATGCCTTTGCTTGCCTAGTATAATATCAGCTAATCCAACAACATCATTCATCTTAGATTGCCATTCTGCATGCTCAATCGAGCCAAGTTTTGGTTGTTTTCTCTCAAGATAGTACGCCTCTCTATAAACGAACATTACCACATCAGCATCTTGTTCAATTGATCCTGATTCTCGTAAATCTGCTAATTGAGGTTGCTTATCATCTCTCTGCTCTACCGCTCTCGATAATTGAGATAAAGCCAATACTGGAACTCCCAACTCTTTTGCTAAAGCTTTTAATCCTTGTGTAATTTCTGATATTTCTTGAACTCTACCATCATTCCTGTTTAATCCACCAGCTCTCATTAATTGAATATAATCTACAACTATTAAACTTAAGCCGAATAATCTTTTTATTCGCCTTGCTCTATTGCTAAGTGTGGCAATAGTTATTGCAGGAGTTTCATCAATAAATAATGGAAGATTATAAATATTTCTTGAGGTTTCAATATATCTATTTATTTCCTCTTCAGTAACTTTCCCTTTTCTTATATCATCAGATTTTATTCTAGCCTGTTCAGATAAAATTCTAGTAGACAATTGTTCAGATGACATTTCTAAAGAAAAAAAAGCAACTGAAGATTTTTCTTGTCGACTCATAATCGTTTGTGCTGCGTGATAGGCTATATTAGTAGCTAAAGCTGTTTTACCCATTGAAGGTCTTCCAGCTATTATAACCAAATCAGATCTATGCAATCCTCCTAATTTTGAATCTAAATCAGTTAAACCAGTAGGAACACCCACAATACCTCTATCACTCTTCATAGCCATTGTTGCCATCTCAATTGTTTGATCTAAAGCTTGATTAAATTTTAAAAAAGACTGGGAAAAGCTACCTCTTTCAGCCAAATCAAACAAAGATCTTTCGGTACTTTCAATTATTTTTTCTGCACTTTGCTCTTTAGTATTTAAGGTCTCGGAAGATAAATTGTCTGATATTAAAATTAACTCTCTTCTTAAATACATTTCATGAATTACTTTAGCATAGTCAATCGCTTGTTTTGTAGAACCTGAAAATCTAGTTAATTTTACAAGATACTCAGTTCCACCAACTTCAGTTAACATATTATCTTTTTCGAAAAAATTTTTAAGAGTAATGGGATTAGCGATCATTCCTTTATTGTTCAAAGTCTCTATAACCTCATATATCTTTGTATGTGCGGGATCATAAAATGTTAAAGGATTTATTATATTCGCTATTTCATCAATAATATCGTTGTTGACTAAAATTGATCCTAATAATGCTTGTTCAGCCTCAAGGTTTGAGGGCTGTTTTTTGTCTAAATTGTTGTCGGGTAATTTAATTTTTTCCACGACCTAAACATAGTTGAGGGTAATATTAATTAAAGAAAAAGTTACACACTTTTTTTACAATCCTGTGGAAAAGTTATTTAGTTTGAATTTTATCTATTTTAATTGAAATTTGAGCTGATACTTCTGAATGAAAAATAATATCAATTTTATACTCACCAATTTTATTCAAATTCTCTTTTAACATAATTTGAGAGGGTTTAACTTCTACTTTAAATTTATCTAGGATAGCAGAAGATATTTCTTTTGGTTTTATAGATCCATACAATTCACCATTTTCTTTACTTTCTTTATTGAATGTAAAAGATTTTTTATTTATTGATTGCGCTATTTCTTTTAATTTCTTTTTTAATTCAACATTTTTTTTATTTAATTCATCTTTTTTTTTCGAAACATATTCTAAATTTTCTTTGCTAAATCTTAAAGCTTTACCAGTTCTTAAAAGATAATTTCTTCCATATCCTGGTTTCACCTCTACCTTATCACCGATATTTCCGAGTTTGATTATATTTTCTAAAAGTATTACTTCCATTATATTAAACCTAATATTTTTGCTTTCTTAATTTCTTTTGTTAATTTCTTTTGTTTACCGCTAGAGACCGATGTTATTTTT
>MDSV01126933.1_pt1 | contig 14366 bp, 35 predicted proteins | sample 810851 | NCBI WGS metagenome assembly MDSV01 (sample SAMN05326640, study PRJNA326480) | marine metagenome | isolation source: seawater | place: Atlantic Ocean: North East | collected 2012 | reverse complement strand
CGAACAACTAAAGAGACCCAAGATAGCAATAAAGGCGGGTACGATAGCCTTGAAGTATTGGCTAACGAGGGCGAAAGGCGACTTGGAGAAAGCGTTGTGTGGTTATAACGCTGGCAACATCTGCATCAACAAGCCAAACTCTAGGACATCTAAGAGGGTTAAGAGGAGATATTCTAGATCTATTATTAAATTGGCTAGTGACTTTAGAAACACGGCTAAGGATAAATTTTTTGAAGACCATAGATTTTTTGACAAGGTGGTAGACGACGATGATATCATTGACTGAAGACGCAGCTAAAGCTTTGCAAGGTTTCTTCTCCAGTATGGATCCCAAGCCAATCGGCGTCAGAGTCGGTGTCCAGGGAGGTGGCTGTTCTGGTTTCACTTACCAGTTGAAGTATGCTTACGCAATCGACAGTGGTGACAGAGAGTTAGAGAGTCACGGAGTCAAAATTGTGATTGACAGAAAAAGTTTATTGTATCTTATGGGAACTCAGATTGACTACAGAAATGAACTAGGTCAGTCTGGATTCAAGTTTGAAAATCCCACAGCGAAAAGAACCTGTGGTTGCGGCGAAAGTTTTGGAATTTGACTAATTAGAACACTTGTAGTGGGATGGTAGAGTCTGGCTTATTACGGTAGTCTTGAAAACTATTTGGCGTTTGTAGCGTCACGGGGGTTCGAATCCCTCTCCCACTGCCATTTTTCTCTTGACTCTTCCCTCTCTTTTTGATACTATGTTACTTAGAAGGAGAGGGAAGAGTTATGAAGAAAAGCAAAGGTCCATCCGTTTTAGATTTTATAGTACTTGGTACACCACTTGTAATTGGTACCGCATTTATACTACCTTTTGTAGCCTTTGATGTGGTCAAGGAACTAATTAGAGAAAAGAGGAAAGGTGGTCGGTGATCAAGCACATATCGTACTATAAAGATGGAAAAAGACATATCGTTCAGCCGAACGGCAACGGCTTATTTCCACTCGCCTTTGTCGATGGAGAAGGTATCTCAAGAAAAGTGAGAAAGCTAACCTTAACGGCAACACAGTTCATCACCCATCCAGGCATAAAGGACTTCGATCCAACCATAACCTTAGTGGACGGAAACAAGCTAAGAGTTTATCATGCTGGTAATAGCGGTATTCCCATTGTTCACCCTACGTTGGTTGCAGAGGAGTATGACAAGTCTAGGCGTAACACTAGAAAAACTATTCTAGAGAAAAAGTTAGAAGGTTTGAAAAAAAAGAAAAATGAAGAAAAAAAGAGAGCAGAACAAACAACCCAGCCAATGCACCCGATTTGTCCACCATACCCAGGAAGTAGGGCTCCATCTGTGAAAGTCTCCAGTTCACCACCTCAAAAGAAAGACCCTTCAGATGATCCTTTTGGACCATACTTGGACTCTTGGTTCGGTGTCAACGATGATGAAGAGGATTTGAATGATGGTCTTCACCCAGATGGATACGACTTTGGACAAGACGACGACGATGGAGTTTGGTAGGATGTCTGGAAAAGTATTATCTTTCGAAATTCCCAGTACTATAAAAAGGTATCAAGACCCCCAGGACATCTTTATAGATCTTGATGACTTCGAGTTTGATTTGAAGAGCACGCTTGGTCCTATTGGGGCTATGATACAGGAGCATAAGTTCCTTGTCCTGAATAGTGTAAATTATGCCGACTTTTCGAAACCTTATTCTGAGTGGACTGGTATCACAAAACATCATGTTATGGAACAGATGGAGAGCTTTAATAGAACTCTCGGTCAAAAGATAAAAGACGTTCCAGTTGTATTGATAGGAGGCGAGTCTGCAATTTTAAAGTCTGGAAGGTTTATACTTAGGGATATCCGAGATGAAAGACAGGAGGTCGCTAGAGTTGTCGGTATTATTTCAGAGGTTTTGTTTTTTGAGGGCGCAGTTTATCATAGGGACAGTCTGAGTTGGATGAAGGTCGAGGATTATCAAATTAAGAAAGCTATTTTTCCAAGGATTAGGAATGAATGAGCTTTTATCTAAAAATAGGAGACTTGCTTCACAACCCAGAAAACGGTGCTTTCGGGCTCGTTACGAAAATTACGAAAATGTACTTTCATTTCCACCTTATGTCTGCTGAGTTGGAGGGAGATGAGATTGTGATTTCGAAGGACAAGGCAAAAAAAGCTAAAGTTTACGAGAGTATAGATAATAAAATAATAAACCTACATCTAGGTAAGACAAAGAACAGGAGAAAGCGTAAGAGATCTTACAGTACGGTGGAAATCGAGACAGGAGGCTAATTAAATTATGGAGCAAGAATTTGAGATAGGTGATTTGGTTACGATAAATAAAGATTTATCGGAATGGGAGCATTTGAACGAGAAGTCAGATAACCACCCTCTGAAGAAACACGGAGTAGTGATTGAGATGACTGACGTTCGCTATGTTATAAGATTTGGAAACTTTACAGCGTTCTTGAAGGCAAAAGACTTATTAAAGTTGGAAGGAAAATCAGAGTGAAGCGTGGACAAATTGTAGCTAAGAAGTCTGGAACAAAGAGATTATACGGCTCTATCGTTGAGACAGAAATGAGAGAAAAATGGCAGTTCTTGAAGGTGCAATGGGTAGAGGCTTTAGGGACTTGTATTCCTATTGAGGACAAGTCTGTCTGGTTGCGCCACGACGAAGTATCCGTAATCGATCCTTTTGTCGAGATGACAAATGTGCAAAGAGCGATGACACTTTCCAGCGCACTTCTTAGTGAGAACTATAGAAAGGTATTGGAAAAGCAAAATGGAAAAAAGAAAAAAAAGAGAAAGTAAGTTTTTTCGTAACATAGGCATTGTCCTTGTTTCTCTGCTCATCATCGCTTGTGTGAAAATTGCGCTTACTTATGATGAGTTACAGAAGTTAGACAAAGAAAAAGAGAAAATAACTATTGAACAGCGCCTGGATGAAATGATAAAGAGGATGGAAAGAAGGTCTAAATGATAGAGGTTATACAGAGCGTGATAGAGAAGTATAAAGATAAGCAGATAAACCTAGCATCCGAATCTGCTCGGTGGAGGTTAGCCTTGGAGATTTCTGAGGAGCTTGGAAAATACGTCAAATAAAAGGAGAGAGGTAGATGTGTGGTATTGTTGGTTACATCGGTAACGAGCCGAAAGCAGAAAAGATAGTAATCGAAGGTCTTTATAGACTGGAGTACAGAGGTTACGACTCAGCAGGCATAGCTTATGTTGAAGACGGTGATATCAATATCGAGCGAGCAAAGGGCGCAGTCGCTGGTCTTGAAAAGAAGTGTAAGAATATTCCCCCGTCTACCATCGCCATCGGTCATACACGATGGGCAACTCACGGCAAGCCATCGGAAGCAAACGCTCATCCACACAGGTCTTACAAGGGCAAACTTGCCTTGGTTCACAATGGCATCATCGAAAATTATAAACACCTGAAAGAAGTCTTGAAGGACGAGGGATATATTTTCAGGTCTGAGACCGACACAGAAGTATTGGCGAACTGGATCGAACATATCCAAATAAGGTACGACGTTCCATTAGAGGACGCAGTTCACGAGGCACTCAAGAGTGTACACGGAGCGTATGCCATTGCAGTAATTGACCCAGATGGTCAGAAGATCATTTGTGCCAAGAAATCTTCACCTTTGGCTATCGGCATCGGTGATAATGAATACGTTGTAGGTTCTGACGCAACTCCAATCATCGGCAGAGCGAAAGAGGTTATCTACCTAGAAGACGACCAAATAGCAATAGTTACGAGAGATGAACTAAAAGTCCGAGACATTGACAACAATGACACCTCCTACAACGCAGAAAAACTTTTATTAGATCTCCAGGCGATTGAGAAAAGGGGCTTTGAATCTTTTATGATGAAGGAGATAAACGAGCAGCCTGAAACTGTTGCCGATTGCCTTCGGGGACGCCTAGCAGCACATGGACCAGAGATTGCGCTCGGCGGCATTGAGGACGTTATGCCAAGTCTTCTAAGGGCGAGAAAGATAACTATCGTCGCATGCGGCACATCTTGGCACTCAGCCTTGATTGGCAAATATATAATCGAAGGTCTTACCAGAATTCCAGTAGACGTTGACTATGCCTCCGAGTTTAGATATAGGAAGCCCATCATAGATGCAGACGATGTTGTTATAGGTATCACTCAGTCTGGGGAAACAGCAGACACCAAAGCAGCGTTAGAGTTGGCTAAGTCTAAGGGCGCTCTTGTTCTTGGCATCGTAAATGTAGTTGGTTCGTCTATTGCTAGGCTATCTCACGCAGGTATTTATACTCATTCTGGTGTTGAAGTCGGGGTTGCATCTACTAAGGCTTTTACTGGTCAGGTTACGGCTATCTCTTTACTTGCAATAAAAATTTCTCACAGACTTGGTTACATCGATGACGAAAAGCTATTGAATCTAAAAGACGCACTGGAACTTGTCCCGTCACAGATTCAGGAGATTCTAGATGACTCCACTGCTATCGAAGGCATTGCTGATATCTTTGCACACTATGATGACTTCCTTTATCTAGGGAGAGGGATCAGTTTCCCAGTTGCACTAGAGGGTGCCTTGAAGTTAAAAGAGATTAGTTACATTCACGCTGAAGCTTATCCAGCAGGTGAAATGAAACACGGACCTATTGCACTCATCGATGAAGCCTGTCCTTCTATTTTCGTAATGCCACACGACGAAACTTATGCAAAGACCTTGAGCAACTTGCAAGAGATTAGGGCACGTTCAGGAAGGATAATTGCAATCACAGATAAAATGGATGAAGACTTAACAAATTCCGTAGATGCTGTTATAGTGGTGCCAAAGACAGAACCAGAGTTAACACCACTTCTCACAACAATTCCGCTGCAAATCTTTTCACATAGGATTGCTAGAAAGAGAAGCAAAGACGTTGACAAGCCAAGAAACCTTGCTAAATCAGTCACAGTTGAATAGGAGTTTCGGTGAACCCACACTTCAAAATCTTTACAGGTCCAATGTTCGGGGGCAAGACCACAAGGATGCTCGCAGCACTGGAGAGATTTCAATATCAAAACAGGAAGACCATTCTGTTCAAGCCCAAGATGGACAAGCGTTATTCAGAGGAAACAGTTGTAACCCACAAGGGGCAAGAGCACAAGTGTGCTTTGGTTGAGAAAGGTTCTGAAATCTACAACTTGTCTAAAGGCTTTGATGTTGTAGGTGTAGATGAACTGTTTATGATTGAGGGATCGGCAGAGGTTCTCATAAAACTGTTTCAACAAGGCAAGACAGTCTTGGTGTCCTCGCTACAACTTTCTTCTACTTCGGAGTTCTTACCGAAAGGCTACGAACCGTTCGAGGAGATGACAAAGGTAATGCCTTGGGCAACAAGTATTGACATCTGCCCAGCAGTATGTTATAAATGCGGCGCTGATGCTTTCTATACGGAAAGGTTGGCAAAAGAAGATAAGAAAGTCTTGGTCGGTGGAGCAGAATCTTATCAACCAGTTTGTTACAAACATTCAGTAATGAAAGATTAAATAATGTTAGAAATGATCTTGCCGCTCTTGGGCTTGACTCTTGCGGGCATGGCGGTGATGAGCAACGATGCGGTGCAAACACTTGGCACTTTCATGGCATCGAACAAAAAGACAGCATGGTGGAAATTATGGGGTGCAGCTTCCGCTGTGCTTATCTCAACTGTTCTCTACAGTTGGTTTGTTAATAATGGAGACATCTCTTTCGGTCGCTTGGACAAGATTCCGCACGTTACTGTTGAGTGGTATCACGCTCTAGCACCTGGGGTGCTGCTGTTGTTGACGAGGTACGGAATCCCTGTGTCAACAACCTTCCTAGTCTTGTCAGCTTTTGCATCCACAGTTGTGTTTGAGAAGATGTTAGCAAAGAGTATGCTTGGTTATGCTATCTCTGCCACTATTGCTTACGTATTTTGGATGGTTCTGTCTAAACACTTGGACGAGAAGAAAGAAGTCAAACCAGAGTCAGAACGTGCCTGGAGAATGGCACAGTGGGGAACTACAGGTTTTCTTTGGTTCACTTGGTTATCACACGACTTGGCAAACATTGCAGTGTTCGTCCCGAGGCAGATTAGTCCAGAACTTCTTGTGGGCATCCTTATCTTATTGGTGTCGGTACTCGCACACGTCTTCTACTCACAAGGCGGGAAGATTCAGCAGATAGTTAACGAGAAGTCAACGACATCTTATGTAAGGTCTGCAACTATTATTGATGCGGTCTACGCTTTCATCTTGCTTTACTTGAAGCAAATGAATAACATTCCTATGTCCACGACTTGGGTCTTCGTTGGTCTGTTATGTGGTAGAGAACTCGCCATTGCTACACGAAAAGATAGGAAGATCAAGAAGGTCTTTCCTCTGGTCGCAAAAGACTTTATGAAGATGATGGTAGGCTTGAGCATCTCTGTTGTCCTTGTTCTATTGGTGCAGGAACTGTAAAAAAAACAGTCAAAAGGCTTGACTTTCCTTAATATACTATGGTATAAATGATCATAAGGTAAGGAAAGGAGTCAGAGATGACAAAGCAAGTTCAAGTAGGTCACAGAAATCTTAAGCCAGGACAGCGAGTCGCTCAGTCTCGCTCTCTCCAGTGTTTCATACCTAACGGTGAAGGCTTTCCTTGGCAAGTCGTGAGAGTTTGGGATGGTGGTCGAATGGCAAAGCTCGAATGGGTTGGTGCCAACGGTCAAGAGTCTGGTGGTTACGCCAATGCTGTTCTTACTAGCTATCTCGTAAAGGAGTTCAAGTAATGATTAAGTGTCGTTCAGAAATGGAACCTCGCAGACTAGAGATTGATCTCTCTGGTCCGATGGGAAATGCCTTTGCCCTCATGGGCTATGCCAAAAGGCTTGGTCGAGAACTTGGATGGTCTCAAGCTCACTGCGATGCAATTGTTAAAACAATGAAAATGAGTAACTACGAAAATCTAATTAAAACTTTTGATGAGTTTTTTGGCGATTACGTCACGATGTATAGGTAGGAAAATGGGTAACACAAAAGTTGGTGATTTGGTTGAGATTTGGGCTAACACTTCTGCCCCCGCTGGGCTGGGTATCGTGGTCGGGCACGAAACAGAGAAGTCTATTCTTGGAGATAGAAAGTATGCCAAAGTAAGCTGGGTAGACGCTAGTGAACCTTGGTCAGCGAATGTCACGAGATTTAAAGAACATTTTTTGAAAGTTATTTCATAAAAACACTTGACTTCAGGGCTTGGTTGTGTTACCTTTATTATGTGGTTGAGAGATTAATAAAGGAGTTTGAAATGACTAACGGAAAAACTATTGTGATAACTAACCCTCGTGGCTTTTATGTTGCTCGTGATGGCAACCAAGTTTGGACTCGCAAAGAGCGTGGTTCTTTAGTGAGACTACTAAAAGCAAAAGGTTATGTAGTTTACTAAAAAAAGTGCTTGACTTCTGGGGTCAGGTTTGCTATTCTGTATATGTGGTTGGGAGAGAGCCACTTAACAAAAAGGAGAGTTACTATGAAGCGAACATCATTTCTTAAAAAAGCAAAAAAGCTAGGTCTTACAGTTGAGGAGAACGAGCGTCGGTGTTATATACACCACAACGGCACTGTTGCTTCTTGGTTCTGGCAGGAGCATTGGGAGACTAAAGAACTGGTAGGCACTAACTGGCACACTAAGGGTGAGCATCAGGAAAGTGATCCTTACACTGACTACTTCCCAGGAACATTCTGGGACAATGCTACTCAGATGCTTAACCGTTTGGTTCCCCCAGGTTCTAAACATAAAGTTGGTGCTCTTCTTCGTTGTAAGACAACTAAGCGGAACGCTCGCTACAACAGAACTCACCGAGTAGGCTTGATGATTCAGGCTGGTGAGAAGCAAGCACAAATTCAGTGGTTGCAACCAAGTAAGCGAGAACTTCAACTTCAGGAACTCTACCCCAACACTTATGGTCGAGGTGGCGTTTTCACTGAGTGGGTTCAGGACAATGACCTTGAAGTCGTGAGTGCTGCGTGAGTCACAAGCCAATCAAAAAAGGTGATCTTGTTCGCCTCAACCCTAAGAAATATGATTTCTCAAAGAGTTGGGGCACAGGGATCGTCATAGGTTATCACACGAGTACCAATTCTTGGGACTTAGTGACTGTATTTTGGTCCTCTAAGGGCGAGGAAGACACCCACCAGCCCACAGACTTATGGATAGTAGAATGAAACAGGGTTCACTCGTAAAGCTCCCAGAATCGAAGTTTTGGTGGTCTAAGAAGGTCGGCATTGTGACCGAGACTAGAAACAGTCTTTTCTTCAATAGTGAAGATTGGGTTCAGAAAGAAGAAAGTAAGATAGAGTTCGGATCAGACTTTGTTTGGTTTCAGACTCAACAATTGAAAGTTGTTACATGAAGAATAAAGAATTTAAAGAAGCAATAAGAAGAGCAGAGGTAGGAGTCGCTGTCTTTTCGGCTGGTGTTATGTTTATAGTTATTTTACGCATTTTATCACTTTTTGTTTGACTTCTGCCTTTCTCTTTGCTATAGTTATTATGTGGTTGGGAGAGAAAGGAAAGTTATGAAAGTCGGAAGTTTGGTAAGAGCAAGAGGTTTTAGCATGGAGAGGCTCTTTGTAGTCTTAGAGACTCGCACCAAGCGAGGTTATGAAGAGTTGCGCCTTCACTGCTCAGAGAATCCTTTCCTTGAGCAAACTTGGTCTAACGCAGAGTTCTTTGAGGTGGTGTGATGTTCGTAGGAAGTCTAGTTCGTATTCGTTACAATCAGCACATTGGAATAATCACAGCACAAAAGTCTTTGCCTTCGGGTCTTGTAAGAAACCAAGTTGAGTGGTGTTCTGGCAACATTGCCAAGGGATTGTGGATAAACTCAAGTGATTTGCAAATCGTGAGTTCTGAAGAGATTAATATTTTACGAGGGAGTTGCTAATGAAAGTCGGCAGTCTAGTAAAAGTTCCAGAGTATCAGAAGAAGAGAAAGTTTTGGGAAGACTTCGTGCCACGAGGCGTAGGCGTTGTACTTCAAATCACTCCTTACTCAGTCCACGTTCGTTGGAGCAACGGCGAGGAACTCGCCCACAGTAGAATGGGAATAACACAACACTTTGAGGTGGTAGTATGAAGGTTGGCAGCATAGTCAGGTTATCCCAGAGAGGCAAGAACAGCATCGAAAGCTCAAAGGCTCGTGAGTCAAGAAGGCTTGCGAAAGAACTCAAGCTGGGCGTCGTTGTTGAAGTTGCGGAGAACGCCAAGAGGCAAAACGCTATTTGTAAAATCGCTTGGAATGGTGAGCAACGAGTGAGAACTTTCACTTCTCCGATGATTGAGGTGGTAGCGTGAAAGTCGGTGACATTGTGAAGTTACCTCGTGGATGTCGAAACCACTGGGGTTTGCCCACAGGCATTGCTATTCTCCTTGAGAAGCTTCCAAGAACAGATAATCTTGAATATGATTGGCTTGTGTCTACCGATGGCAGAACGATTGAACTTGGTAGGCAAATCGAGCAGAGTGCGGAGGTTCTAAGTGAAAGTCGGTAGTTTAGTTACGAGAAAGTTGGTGCCCAGCAAGATGCACGTAGTAACGAGGGTGCATAGAAATCAATATGGTGGCTTGCGAGTAGACCTTCGCTGCATCGATGGTGACTATTCTATTGAAGAGTCTCGAACGTCAGAGTGGAGAGTGTTGAGCAGATGAGCAAAAAAGTTTATTATGACGAGTCTTGTTATGTCTGCTCTCTAGAAATAAATGCAGTTAGAAAGAAAGGAGAATCCTGTGGTATTGAGTTCGTTGATATCAGCAGTAATGATTTCGATCCTGCTGGGCGTGACTTTGAATCTGAGATGATTGGTGAGTTCGACGGAGAGCAAACAACAGGTCCAGAGACTTTTCGTAGAATGTACGAAGAGATGGGTTTTAAAAAAAGTGTTTGCTTTTCAAGGTTACCTGTGGTAAGGTCAGTAGTAAACATTGGCTATCACGTCTTTGCTTACTACATCAGACCAAACTTACCAAAGAAGGGTAACAAGTGAAACCAGGCAACTTAGTAAAATGGATTGATAGTGCTGACGAGAACTCTCCAGGCTGGGCAGAAGATACAGAAGGCAGCTTGGGCATAGTCATTGAACCTTGCGAGACACTTGGCTACGGTAGAACTGGTGAACTGTCTAAGCATTGGTTCTGGGTTCAGTTTCCGAAGGTTAGAAGAAGGGTCTTTTATAAAGACTTCGAAGTTCTGTCGTGAAAGTCTGGAACTGGATGGATGAGCACATGTACATTACAGTGTTCACCCTTGCCCTTATCACAGACTTCTGGGCAAACTGGTATAGCTATGCAATCGTCCACGACTGGATAGTGCTTCAAGCATTTTTAGGAATAGCCTTGCCTTTCCTGAACTTGCCAGGGGTTCTATTCTTTATAGACAAGAAGGATATGAAAGTCAGGCTAAAACTCTGTGCTATCTCGGCACTCGCAATGTCTTTGGGATCTACCTTGATGTTGCTAATGGTTCGGGCAGGTATTGGTGTCGGAAGGGAGTTGTGATGAAAGCAGGTGACTTGGTAATGTGGAAGTGGAAAGGAGAAGTAAGTTCTGAAATGATGGGCATTATCGTTTCAGACTATACTGAGTCAACTGCAAAGGATGGCTCTACTTACAAAAATGTTTATTGGTTTCACAAGAAGTGGGTTAGACCAATTGAACCACAGCACTTGGAGGTTGTCAGTGAAGGTCGGTGATTTGGTGTCCTACAGGCACGACAAGACAGGTCAAATGCGAGGCATTGTTCTTTATGTAAGAAAGAAATATATCAACTCAGGTCCACCAGAGCGAGCAATGGTTCATTGGAACAATCCAGCCGATAATGAATGCCGAGGACCAGAGGATTGGGCTGACGACTTGGAGGTTATCAGTGAAGGTCGGTGACTTGGTACGGATAAAAGAGTATTGTCGCAAGGGAGGTACTTTGGCTATTGTTGTTGGGCAATTCAACAGTGGAGTAAAGATACTTGAGTTGGATACTGGCTGTGTAACATCAGCAATAAAGCAAAACCTAGAGGTGTTAAGCTAATGGAACCAGTCTTAGTCACAGTCACTTTCTTTGCAGTTAGCTATTTAATCGGCTACATGATTTACGGCTAACAAGGAGTAAATAAGATGGTTAACTTTTGGGAATCCCTTTTTAAGGGTCTTTACTTATTGCCACCAAAGAAGAAAAGAAAAAAGAATGTTTGATACGTTGCCAGCACTACAGGGGATCGCAATGGTCGAAGCCTTCGCATCAGTTCTATGTTGGGTAGGTTTAGGTCTATTTTTTTATTGTTGTTACAAGCTGTGGAAAAACATTTTTGGCTCATAATTACTTGTAGAGGCGACGGAAGATGAAATTTGTATCTAAAATGATGATAGCTATAGGCACAGTGAACATCATCTTGTCTCTCATTCAAGGCTTTATGATACCAGAGGAATATCAAGTAGACCTTGCCGCAACTGCTAGAGAATACTTCTTGTTCTCTGCTGTCATTTTTGTGGTTGGATTGAGAATGCTGCAAAGAGCGAATCAGTTAGAGCAGGAGTTTAAAAGGTGACCCCTAGATTGTGGTGATAACAAGATCCTACAGTAAAGATTTACCCAAACTCCATCCAGGGGATTTGGTGACCTTTATTGAAGGAGATTCTTGGGTGTTTATAGATAAGGAAGGTGTCGAAATGAGGACACCACCAGTTGGAATAGTTATTTCACAATTCGACGATATTGGGATAAAAGTTTTTTGGTCAACAGGTGAGTTGACAATGGAATGGCGAAGCACGATACAACTCTACGAAGAATATAAACAGATGAAAGGCATCTAAAATTGAGCAGAAGAGAATTGAAGCTTGGAGATATGGTTGATTTTCGTTCACCATTCTTTGGAGCAACGACCAACAAGCAAAAACCAGGGATCATCATTGAGATAGAAGATCACGAACCAGTTCTCTGGGAGTATCACAAGAATCGAGTTAGTTGCAGAGTTCTTTGGGCGAACGGAAGGACGACAAACGAATATTATTCACTTCTGGAACACTACGATGACATTCCAAGATTCAGCTAAGTTAGCATTGTTCTCACTCTTCTTGTTGTCTTGCCCTACAGACGATAGCCAGCCAGAGGAGTTCCTAGAAAGAGAAGTTATTGCTTGGGTTTGTCATCATCCAGGGTCTATTTGGCATTTGTCCGAGTGCAATGAACAGTGTACAGCAAGGGATTATGAGGGAGAAGCCTACTGTCACGGTCTTGTTGCCCAGCAGTGTGACAATCCGTCTTCAGTTTTTATAAGAAGGGCGTGCGGATTCTATAATCGGTGAGGTGAACTTTGCGGGAAAATTTTCCATTATCAGAAACCACAAGGCAAGTCCACAAGCAGGCTTGCAAGAATAAAGAGAGATTTTACATCGACCCCGAGACAGGGTTAAGAGTTGCAACCGAGTATTACCTATTCAAACGTGGCTTTTGTTGCTCAAGTGGGTGTCGTCATTGTCCTTATGAATATTTGCAATAAACGCAGGGGTATAAATAAATGTTGCAAGATGAGAAGAAGTTGGAGAGGCTCATAGAAATTCAGGAAGAGATAACTAAGCTGATGAGGGAGATAAGCAAGATGCAAGAAAAGATCTATTATCTTGCAAAAGAGAGAGATTCGTTATAAATTACTTTACAAACACAAATAACTGTGCTACTATTAATAAACAATAACAAAAGGGCGATTTGCCCAAGAAGCTCAAAGGTCGAGCGTTTCGTTTCCAACGAAAAGGTTGTAGGTTCGAATCCTGCCTTGGGCTCTATTCGCCCTTTTGTTATGTTCTACTAATAAACTAAAGGTTGCATTAATGTCCGATAAAAAATACAGTTCTGATGAATACACTAAGAAGATCTCCTATGTTGTAAAGGAGATAAGCAGACAAGAAGCAACAGAACTGGTACAAGCGAACCACTACTCACCTGTAATGCCTACACTAACAAAACACTGGCTAGGTATCTTTAGAGAAAAAAGGCTCGTAGGCGTTACAACTCTAGGCTGGGGAACGCAACCAAAGCACACTATCCAAAAGATAGTTAACAAGACAGTTGATTCAAGTGACTACTACGAGATAGGCAAGATGTGCTTGCTCGAATCTGAGATGAAGAACTCCGAAACACAAATGATTTCGCAAGTTATCGAGTGGATAAAGACTTATAACACCACAAAGAACAAAGATGTTGTTCAGAGAAACAAAGAGATAAGAAAGTCTAACTGGATCAATAAAGACAATCCTAACTACACTCCAGTAGCTGAAGAACCAGTTTCAGAAGTAAAATTCCTTTACACACTTGCAGATGGAATTATGGGCAAGTGCGGCTATGTCTATCAAGCAGCGAACTTTTACTATGGTGGAGAATATTGGACAGATAGCTATATGTCTTCCAAGGGAGAAAAGGTTCATCCAAGAACAACACGTCAACTTTGCTTTGACGAATGGGCTTGGCGTTACGATGAGGATTCTCCTGGCTTTGATGCAGACTTTAAAAAAGACTACGACACAAAGTCTAAGAACAAAAAGATTGCTTATACACAAACACTCGCTGCTGCTCACAATCAAGTTATCCAGACTGGCGACAGTTCGCTTATAGCTTCTTATCACAGGTTTTGCACAGAATTCTATGATTCAATTAAGTTGTTTGAACAGTCTTATGAGGCATTTCTGTCATCTGGTGAACCTTTTGGAGAACGTCCAAGGCAAAAAGATTACTTGCCAAAGATTCCTAACGGTTTGTCGAGTTATGTCACAAACCCTAAGAAAGATTACATTAAGAAGCAGCAAGTGTTCTGGTTGAGTCCAAAGTTTATGAAAAAGATTGGGCTTCGCAAGATTGGTGGAAAGATGTTTAGATACATCTACCCATTGACTCGGGAAGCTAAGAAGATGTTAATAGAATCTGAGATAGACTGGAAGATTGGTGCTGGTGCTTATCCAAAAGAAGGTGATCTCAAGTGGAAAGAGCTTGTTTCCAAGGGTAAGACTCAACCTCTCGATTCTATCCCTGCCTGGAACTTGCAAGTGGTTGAGCACAATAAAAAGAATGTTAACGCACACAAGAAGTCTGCAAGGGCAAGGGTTATAAAAAAGGCTATGTAATGCAAACCTGCGCACAAATAATAGAATACGCTGAATTATATTGGACAGGAATGATATCCACCAAGATTCCAAGCGATATAGCTTGGTGGTTCTATTTTAATTGCGAAGTTATGGTTTAATTTCTTGACATTCAAGCTAGGTAGTGCTATTGTCCTCATGTGATTGAGAAAGGGAACACTACCTATGGAAATAAAGCATTACACTCTAAACCCTGGCATCGAAGGAGAGATCCTTTATACCTACGT
>MDSV01071142.1_pt1 | contig 14366 bp, 14 predicted proteins | sample 810851 | NCBI WGS metagenome assembly MDSV01 (sample SAMN05326640, study PRJNA326480) | marine metagenome | isolation source: seawater | place: Atlantic Ocean: North East | collected 2012 | reverse complement strand
GGTATATAATAACCATTCTATCAATCAAGATGTATAATTAATATATGGTAAACAATAAAATTAGAATTGGAGTCATAGGATTAGGTTATCTTGGTAAATTTCATTATCAGAAATATAAAGCTAATAAACTAGTAAACCTTACATCTATTGTAGATACAGACATAAAAAATCACTCTATAGTAAAAGAAAAGGGCGTTCTGATTTCTGAAAATTATCAAGATATTATTAATAAAGTAGATGCAGTATCCATCGTTACTCCAACTATAACTCATTATGAATTGGCGAAATATTTTCTTAATAATAAAATACATGTATTGTTGGAAAAACCAATGACAGAAACTGTAGCACAAGCAAAGAAATTAAATACAATTGCGAAAAAAAATAAATGTGTATTACAAATAGGTCATCTAGAGCAGTTCAACCCTGCTATACGTAAACTAAGAAAAAGTGCATGTAAACCTCAATTTATAGAGGTACATAGATTATGCCAATTTAATCCAAGAGCAAATGATGTAGATGTTGTTCTTGATTTAATGATACATGACATAGATATAGTTCTTTCAATAGTAAATAAAAAAATTCAAAGCATAGAAGTATCAGGAAAAAAGATTTTAACTAAATTAACTGATATTGCAAATGTACGAATCAAATTTAAAGATAATGTTGTAGCTAATCTAACAGCAAGTAGAATAAGTAATAAAAATGAAAGAAAAATGAGAATATTTTCAGATAATGCTTATTACTCTATTGATTTTATAAATAATAACTTAAAAAAGATATATAAGGATAAAGGAAATAACTTTAAGGTAACAGATTTTAATTTCAAAAAAACAGATACCCTAAATGATGAAATAAATAACTTTATAAACACTTGTTTAGGAAAAGAAAAATCTATGACAACAGGAACTTCAGGACTGGAAGCACTTGTTGTAGCAAAAAAAATATCAAAAGGATTTAAATAAATGATAAAAATATTTGACCTGAAAGAACAATATAAAGATTTTGGAAATATTATTGATAAAAAAGTGATGAATATACTTTCATCAGGAAACTATATATTAGGTGAGAATGTTAAGCAATTTGAGGAAAAAACAAAAAAATATTTAAATGGAAAATATACATTAAGTTGTAATTCAGGTACTGATGCTCTTGTTTTATCTCTGAGAGCGCTTGGAATACAATCAGGTGACGAGGTAATTACTTCACCTTTTAGCTATTTTGCAACAGCAGAATCAATATCTTTAGTTGGTGCTAAACCCGTATTTGCTGATATAAATCCACATACTTTTAACATAAACCCAAAAAATATTACTAAATTAATTAATAAGAAAACTAAAGCTGTTCTATCGGTTAATTTATTTGGACAAGCATGTGAGTTAGATAATATTAATAAGATTACAAGAGAACATGATATAAAACATATTGAGGATTGTGCGCAATCGTTTGGGGCAACCTATAATAATAAGCAGACTGGTACATATGGTGACATGGGATGCTATAGTTTCTTCCCAACAAAAAATCTAGGATGCTTTGGTGATGGCGGACTAGTTGTAGTTAAAAATAAAAAAAATTATGATATCCTTAAAAAGCTAAGGACACATGGAGGTATAAAAAGAAATCAACATGACTTAATTGGTTATAATAGTAGACTAGATGAAATCCAAGCAGTAATTCTTAATATTAAATTAAGTTTTTTGGATTCATTCTTAAAAAAACGAAAAATTATTGCGGATATATATAGCAAGTCAATTATCAATGATAAAATAAGATTACCTTTTACATATAAGAAGTCAGTTCATACCTTTAATCAGTTTACGATAAGGGTAAAGAATAGAAAAAAACTTGAGTTACATCTAAAGAAGCATAAAGTGCCTTATGGAATATATTATTCCATGCCCATATATAAATATAATGCGTATAAAAGTAACAATTATAAACCATTACCCATGGTGGAAAAGATAGCCAAAGAATGCTTATCAATCCCTATTTATCCAGAATTGCCAATTAGTAATGTAATGAAAATATGTAAAATTTTAAATAATTATGAATGATAAAAAACGAATATTTATAATAGCTGGTGAACCATCTGGTGATCACCATGCTGCTGATTATATTAATGAACATTTAAACAAAAATCCTAACATTCATTTTGATGCTTTTGGGCAAAATGAAATAGATAAGACAAATGCAAATAAAATATATGATACAGAAAAAATATCAGTAATCGGAATAATTGAAGTTATCACTAAGTATAAAGAAATACTGCGTGCTCTTAAGATTGCACAAGATTATATAAAAAAAAATAAACCTGATTTAATCATACTAGTCGATTATGTAGAGTTTAATTTAAAGATTGCTAAATTTGCTAAGAGTTTAGGAATTCCAGTGCTTTTTTATATAGCACCACAAGTGTGGGCATGGCGAGAAAGAAGAGCTAAGAGTTTCATTGAATCAATAGATTATTTAGCTGTCATATTTCCATTTGAAGAAGTCTACTTTAAAAAATATACAAATGATGTAGTTTTTGTAGGACATCCTCTTGCCAAAAAATTAGATTTGATAAGTTCAATTAAGGACTATGACCAGAGAAATATAGATTTGGGTATATTTCCTGGAAGCAGGGAATCAGAAATAAAGAATAATATACATTCGATGATGGATTGTATTCAAAAAAATAAAAAAGAGAGTATAAAAATTTTTTATGCTAATGAGACATCAAGAAGAATTATTAAAAGATTGTTACCAATTGAATACCATGTTCATCTTCTATCAGGGAAAGATATAGATAAGGTTAGTAATTGTAAAAAGGCATTGTGTGCATCTGGAACGATTACACTTGAACTTGCAATTCTGGAAATTCCTATGATAATAATGTATAAACTTTCATACTTATCATATCTGATTATGAAAAGTTTAATCAACATAAAATATATAGGGCTAGTAAATCTTATCTTAGGAAATAGTATAGGCTCTCAACCTATTGTGAAAGAGTTTATCCAACCTTCATATTCTGATCAAGTTGATATTATGGTTGAATTAAACAAGATTGATCAGGATGAATTATATAGAATTTCTATCATTGATAAATACAAACTAGTAAAAAGTAAATTATCTATTCAGTCTTCAGAGAAGCTAAGTGATATAGCTGAACGTATGTTAAATACTACCTAGTAATTCCTCTTTTACTATTAATAATAAAGTTAACAAAATTATTTACATGATTACAGGTGAGATTAAGCTTTTTGAACGAAGACAATCTTTCTTCAAGGGGTTTAGAAGATTTTATAAATATTTTGAAACATTTTTCTAAATCTCTTATTGTTATATCACTAAAATCTTTTCGCCTCAAACCTTCTGAATTAATTTTATAAGCTTTAGCATGGTTACCAGCTATTAAAGTATAAGGTGTTACATCTTGCGATATTACAGTGCCCAGTCCTGAAAAAGCATATTTACCAATGTGACAAAACTGATGCACAAGGGTGAACCCACCAAGAGATACATTAGATTCTAATTTTACATGCCCTGCTAAGCTAGCTGCATTAGATAAAATACAATTATCTTCAATAACACAATCATGTGCAACATGTGTATAAGCCATCAATAAATTATTATTACCTATTTTAGTGTCTGAGATACCATCTTCAGTTCCTCTATGAATGCTGCTGTACTCTCTAATAGTATTATTATCACCTATAGTACATGTAGTATGCTCATTATGAAATTTAAGATCTTGTGGTTCCTCGCCAATGGTTGCAAACTGATAGATATAATTTTTTTTACCAATCGAGGTATTTTCCCTAATGACAGCATGCTCTTTTATAACTGTCCCTTCGCCTATGGATACATTTTTATCTATAACCGCATAAGCTCCTATCTTCACATTATCAGCAATAGATGCTGACTCATGTACTAAAGATTTACTATCTATCATTTTTGGATCGAATCGCACCTAATAGTTCAGAAGTACAGACAACTTCATTATTTACGCGACACTCTGATGAAAACTTATGAATGTCCCTCTTGCTATGATTCAGCCTAGCATCAATTATAATAATATCCCCCGGGACTACTTGCTTTTTAAATCTTGCTTTATCAATCCCTACAAAGTAGTACAACTGTTTTGACATATCACGTTTGTTGCTTTCAATATCAAGAATAGCTGTGGCTTGTGCCATAGCCTCTAAAAGCAATACTCCAGGGAAAACAGGATAATCAGGGAAGTGTCCTTGAAAAAATGGCTCATTGTAGCTTACATTTTTTTGAGCAGTAATAGATTCATTTTTTTTAATATCAATAACTTTGTCTATAAGTAAAAATGGATAACGATGTGGTAAATAATTTTGTATGTTCATAGATATTACCTATTTTTTTTATAAAGATTTCTGAATATTACTTGATTTCGTCTCCAATTACGAACACTATCAGCAGCTAAAGCGGATGCATAGTCCCCCTCTGTCGTGATTGACTTTGTTATCATAGACATACCGTGAATATTTACATTATCACAGATCGTTATGTGTCCATTTATACCAACACCACCTCCTATTGTACAATTATCTCCAATGGTAGTACTCCCAGCTATACCGGTACATGCAGCAATAGCTGTATTACTTCCAACTGTTACGTTATGAGCTATGTGTACCAAGTTATCTATTTTACAATTTTTCTTTAAAATTGTATTATCTAGCATACCTCTGTCAATTGTACTATTTGCACCTATTTCAACATCATTCTCAATAACAACAGAGCCGACATGAGGTATTTTTTTCCATAATCCATCAATTTTATATAATCCAAAACCATCTGAACCTATAGTAACATTTGGATGAATAATGACATTATCACCTATAGAGCAATTATGATTAATAAATACTCCCGGATAAATAATACAATTTTTTCCAATTTTTACATTATCTCCAATAGTGACATTTTCATGGCCCTTTGACATAGTATATGATGAATCCTTAGATGTGATATTAAGTAGTAAGGAAAGTGAGTGTTTCACATTATCAACTCTGAATAAACTTACTGTTGCATCCATGTCTTGATCAAAAGTATTACTTACTACTAGACCTGAAAATGATGACAAGTCATGATTTGTCCTGTCTTGGAAAATAAATCCTAATGATTTATCGGCTGGATTATCAAGTGATGAAACTGTATCAAAAACATTGCTGCTGCTACTCTCGCATTCAGCTTCAAGTATATTACTTAATTCAGCACAATTATATGCTTTGTTAAGCTTCATATTAATTAAGAATATTTATTATATCTTGAGTTATATCAACATATTTTTTTGAAAATAATGTAGTACCATCCGCTCTTAGTATCAAGTCATAATCATTATCTTCAGCATATTTATTAATAGCTTTCTCAACTATTATTCTGATTCGTTGGAGTTCAGAGCTTTGCTTGCCTTGTAATTCTTTTTGAAGTGATTGCTGCTTTGTTCTAAATTGATTTTCTATCTCACTTATCTCTTTAATTTTAGCTTTCCTTTCATCCTTTGACATTGTTCTTTCATTTTTTAAGTAATCGTCATTAAGCTTATTCCAAGACGTTTCAATTTTTTTAAGTTCATCTGCCTTAGGTTTAAATTCATTTTTTAAATTTGACTGTGATTCTTTATATATTGGTATTTCTTTGAAAAGTACATCAAGCTTAACAATACCAATTTTTGTTTCGGCATAACTAGCGGTTGATATTGAAATTAGAACTAAAAATATTATATTTATTAATCTTTTATACATTTAAAAAGCACCTCCAAGTGAGAATATTATAGGTTTGGTATCATCGCCATCTTTAGATTTAAATGTATCAACAAAACCCATTGAAACAGCACCGACTGGTGTTCTAAAGTTTAGCTGAACACCATAACTCCCCCTTAGGTCACTATAACTAAAATCGGAGATATCTTCAAATACATTCCCTATATCTAAGAATAAAGATCCTCTAAAAACTCGTTTATCTTCACCTAAAAAAGGTGGAGGAGGAAAAACCCAATCATTTTGCAAAACAGCTAAAAAATCTCCTCCTATTGCATCACAGGTCTTAGCTGTACATGTCGTATTGTTCCTCAGTGGACCTAGACTGCCTGAATCGAAACCTCTTACTGACTTATCGCCGCCAGCAAAATATTTATCATGAAATGGAAGATTTGAAGATCCAAAAACGCCTATTCCAAAGCCTAATTGCGGTTTGACTTGAAATGATGTGTCCCAATCAAACATGTCTAAAAAATTAAGTTTATAAGGAGTATTATATTCACCGACAAATTTAAGAGATGCGTATGAATAATCAAAGTCAGGCTTTATAAAGTAGTTTGCTGTAAGAGATTGTCTCTTACCCTGAATGGCGTACACAGTTCTATCCCGATTATCATCAACTAAGCTTGCATTTAGCATGAGACCAAAATGAGAGTTTCCATATTTATTAATAAAGCTTCTTACATCATTGGGTGAACCTGGTGTAGTTGTATAGTCGGTTAATAGTAATTCAGCCCCATAGCCATAAGAGCGAGTTTCTGATATTGGAACATTATAATTTACTGCGTATGCAATAGTATCAGATATATATGCAGCAGTTGATGTTTCTGAAACATCAGTTTCACTATAGACCAAACTGGTTGATTTAGAGATTCCATCGTTGGTAAAATACGGATCAGTATTACGATATCGTATAAGTTTTTTATAAGAACTTTTTTCAACTTCTAATGCTACGTTGTTACCTTTACCAAGAAAATTATCTTGCTGTACTTTTATATTAAAAATAGCGCCTGATGAGTCTGAGTAACCTGCGCCTACTTTAAATTCTCCAGATTGAGTTTCTTCTAGGATAAAATCAATATCAATATATCCATTGTCCTCATCAATAATATTTTTTTTAACATCAACTTGATTAACAAATTTAAGTCTTTGTAACCTTATCTTTGATCTATCAATTTTATTCTGTGAATACGTAGATGATTCAAACTGTCTTAGTTCTCGCCTGTAGACCTCATCATTAGTTTTAGTGTTTCCTTTAATATTGATTCTTCGTACAAATGATTTCTTTTTAGGGTCTACCCTAAAGGTGATATCAACAAGACCTGAATCATCCTCAAGAGAAACATTTGCTAAAACTGTTGGAAATGCATATCCTTTCTCACCAAGGACAAATTCTATAGCTTTTTTTGATGCCTCAATATTTGATCTAGAAAAAGAACTTCCCGGTTTAAGATTATAATTAATGATATTACTAAATATATTTGAATCAAAATTATCCAAACCATAAACAGTAATTTTTCCAAATTTAAAAAGATTTCCTTCATTAATAGATAGTGTAATGTAAATATCTTCTTTATTAGGAGACAAGTTAACTTGTTTGGAGACAATCTTAAACTTAGCATAACCTCTATTAAGATAGTAATCCCTTATAGCTTCAATATCTTGATCTAGTAATGTACTATTATATATATCTTTATCTGACCAAACCTCAAACCAATACTTTGGTCCAGATTTAATTAATGATTTCAATAATCTTGTAGAGTAAGTTTTATTTCCTAATATTTTTATTTCCTTAATTGTAGATGCCTCACCTTCATCAATATTTAGTGAGAGTACAATAATATTATTTTCTAATTCATTCTCAGTAACTTCAACAGATGAAGAATATCTTCCATTATCATAGTAAAGTCTAATTAATTCTTGTTTAACTTTATCTATTAGGTTTCTACTATAAGGTTTACTTTGAGAAATTCCAATATTCTTTAGAGATGATACTATTTGATCTTCCTCCAAAAGTTTATTTCCTTCAATATTAATAGTTGAAATAATCGGGCGCTCACTAACATTTAGAAATATAGTATTTTCTCTAATATCCACTTGAATATTTTTAAATAGATTAGTGGAGAATAAATCTTTAATAACTAATGAAATGTCATCTTGATTATAGATTTTTCCAATTTGAATACCAGAATAATCAATAATTTCAGCTGACGATAATCTGGTGTTGCCCTCTATGACAATGTAATTAACTTGTCTGTCGTTTGCTAGTGATGTTACAGGTAAAAAGATTAATAAAAACAAATAGGCTCTTAAGATATTCATGTAAATATTCTTATAAAGTCATTATAAAAAGCAATCACCATGATCAGACCAAGTATTGCAATACCTGTAAATTGAGCAACTAATTGAATATTCATAGGTAATTCTCTACCAGTTATCATTTCATATGAATAATATACTAAATGTCCTCCATCAAGCATGGGAATAGGTAATAAATTAAGAACGCCCAGACTAACGCTTAATATAGCTAGTAAATATAGAAAATATGACAAACCCATTTCTAATGACTTACCAGAAAATTGTGCAATAGATAGAGGTCCGCTTAAATTTTTAACATTTGCCTCTCCCATGACAAGTCTACCAATCATCTTAAATGTCAATAAAGTATAATCGGTTGTGCTACTGATTGCTTTAGAAATTGAATCTCTAAAATTATAAGATACATTTACATAATTCGACATATCCACTTTATGTGATACACCGAGAAAGCCTTTTGAGTTTTTGTTTAATATAGTAACCGGGTAATTGATAGTATTATTTGACCTCAGGGCAGTAATATTAACAGTCTTATTTGGGTTAGAATGAATATATCTTACAAAATCATCCCAAGAGGTGACTAATGTGTCATCAATAGATAGAACTTTATCTCCAATCATTATATTTATATTATTACTGTTGTTGCTTACGCTGCCAATAATTGCATCTCGATTAGGATATACAATATTAAGGCCAATATTTTGAATAATATCTCCTTCCTTATTAAGCACAGCAGGATTGTAATCAAGTTTGTAATCTTTAATTAAATTACTTGGATTTAAGAGTGATAATGTTATTTGATTATTATTCATAACATTATTGAGAATTTCGATTCTTACATCTTGCCAACGTTCAACTTTCTTATCATTAACTGCTGTTATTTTATAACTGTCAATAGAATTTGCTAATTGGATAGTTGGTTTTATTCCACCTATACCATTCATGTAAGTCATTGTAAAAAATATAATTGCTAAAATTAAATTAAATATTGGGCCAGCTGCAACTATAGCAAATCGCTGATATACATTTTTTCTATCGAAACAATACTCATATTCTTGTTCACTGATATCATTATTTTTGCCTTCTGGATTTTTTGATTCTAACATCTGAACATAGCCGCCTAATGGTATTGCGCAAAGCGAGTATTCAGTTGAATTTTTATGAGCCTTATACTTGAAGATAGCTTTACCGAACCCAACACTGAATTTTAAAACTTTTACATTGCATAAACGAGCAATAATAAAATGACCGTATTCATGAAAGGTAACAAGTATTCCTATAGCTATGATAAACCCTAGTATGCTATTAATTAGTTCCATAATTATGAATATTTTGTTTTGATACAATCCTTAGTCAATTGTCTTACTTCTCTATCATTTTCAATAATCGAATCAAGAGTATCATGACTGACAACAGCACTAGACTCAAGAATATCATCAATAATATTCGGGATATCTAAGAAGGATATTCTATCTTCTAAGAAGTATTCTACACTAATTTCATTAGCAGCATTAAGAATTAATCCAGTATTTTTGCCAATTTCAGCAACATTCCTTGCTAATCTATAACAAGGAAATTTATCAAAACTAACTTCCTCAAAAGAAAAATTATCATAAGAGAAGTCATCTTTATCATCACAATAAATCCTATCAGGGTATGTAAGAGCATAAGATATAGGTATTTTCATATCCGGATTAGACATGTGTGATATTACTGTACCATCAAAGAATTCTACAAATGCATGTATTCTACTTTGACGATGGATAATTGCTGAAATATTATCTACATTCAAATTAAATAGTATTTTAGCTTCAATGATCTCAAGTCCCTTATTCATCATGGTTGATGAGTCAACAGAAATTTTCTTACCCATATCCCATGTAGGGTGTTGAACAGCATCTTTGGCTTTAATTTTTTTCAGATCTTTCAAATTATAATCTACAAACGGGCCCCCTGATGCAGTTATAATAATATTTTTAATCTTACTTCTATAATAAGCATTATCATTAATTTTATATTTAAGTCCTGAGGATAATATTATCTGTAATAATGCATTATGTTCACTATCTACTGGTAGAATTATAGCTTTAGATTTTTTTAATTCTGACATTATTATACTTCCTGCAGAAACTAGTATTTCTTTATTAGCAATTAGAATGATTTTATTATGATTTATAGCTGACATTACTGGATAAATACATGGGAAACCAGTTATTGCTGCTATAACTGTTGTAACTTTTTTGTCTGAGGAAATAATGTCTAGGCCTTCATTACCAAATAAAATTTTTGTGACACCTATATTTTTTCCATGTTGTTTTAAAAATGAGTCATATGAACTTTGATTGGTAATAACAGCATAATTAGGATGAAAATAAAGTATTTGTTGATATAAAAGTTCTATATTTTTATTACATGATAAGCCAAATACCTTATAAGAATCACCAAGGGTGGAAATGACATTTAGTGAACTTTTTCCTATAGATCCAGTTGATCCTAAAATGCTAACTATTCTCATGTCATCAGCCATAAATAGAATAAAGGTAATGCAGGAAAGTAACTGTCTAATCTGTCAAGTACACCTCCATGGCCAGGCAAAATATTACTCATATCTTTTACATTATGGATTCTCTTAATGAAGCTCATATATAAGTCTCCAAAAAAAGCTAGAAGAATAAAAGTAGTTAAATAAAACAAGTCTAAATAAGTCCAAATAATGTTATTCATATTAAACAATAATATAAAAAGTAAAACAGTCAAAGCATAACCACCTAGATATCCTTCAAATGTTTTATTTGGACTAATAAAGGAAGTAATCTTTTTTGTTCCAAACACTTTACCAGAAATATATGAAAAAATATCTACGCATGAAACTAAAGCTATTAGCAATAGAATATAATGTTTATTATCAATGAGACTATTATCGTATAACATAGTGACATCATATGGGTACATATTCATTGAGATTAAAAAAAATGATGAGAATATGAATAGACCAAGAGTGATAAAATATTTTTTGATAAATTCTTTTAATTGCGTACTAAAAAAAATCATAAAATATATTTGAATTATCCAGAATAATAACGTAGCAATCGAGAGATAATATATATCTATAAAATCTGAATAATCAAGTAATGAGATTAATATTATAAATATTGGAACAATGAGAATGTGCTTAGTTGAAATCGCTATCCACTCATAAAATGAATAAATAGTCAGGATATAAATAAAAAGAATAAATGTACTATTGTTACCATATATATATAGAAAGGATAGAGAGAAAAATATCAGAAAAATTGTAAATGTTCTTACAGCAAATTCAGTCATTGCTTGACTCTTCCAAAGTTTCTTCTTGTTTTATTATATTTTTCAAAGATTAGTTTAATATGATGTTCTGAAATATCTGGCCAAAGTATGTCTAGAAATTCTAGTTCACTGTAACCAGATTGCCATAGCATAAAATTACTCAGTCTTTTATAACCACCCGTCCTAACAATTAGTTCAGGGAAATTATCATTAGTAGATAAATAACGATTCAAGTTTTTGGAAGTAATCGGATAATTACTTGATACTAATGATTTTACAGCATTAAGAATATCCCATTGTCCTCCATAGTTATAAGCAATATGCATACTAAGCTCAGTAAAGTTTTTAGTTGCATGTTCTGCTTCTTTAATTACTTCTTTTATATCATCCGGTAATTTAGTTATATCGCCGATTATTTTAAATTTAATTTTATTTGATAATAAATCAGAAAAATGCTTTTCAATGGAAGATTTTAATAACACTGAAATGAAATCTGTCTCTTTTTCGTCTCTTTGCATATTTTCACTACTCATTGCAAAGAATGTTGCGCTTTTGCATCCTAAGTCTATACAAAGTTTAAAAACATCATAAACTTTAGATGATCCTATTGTATGCCCATATTGTCTAGACTTACCCTGTGCTTTTGCCCAGCGACCATTGCCATCCATTATAAAAGCTATATGTTTCAAAATTAAACTTCGCTGATTTCTTGAATTTTTTTTGAAACAATAGTTTCGGATGTTTTTATATACTTATCTGTTAACTCTTGAATTTCAATAATATAATCACGTTCAAAATCTTTTGAAATTTTTTTATCTTTCTCCAAATTTGATATTGCAGTATTGGCATTTCTGCGAATATTTCTAAGAGTCACTTTTATATTCTCACCTTCTTTTTTTACTATCTTGTTTAAATCTAACCTTCTTTCCTGCGTAAGAGGAGGAAATTTAATATGAATATTGGTGCCATTAACAACAGGATTAACGCCTAAATTACTCTCATTCAGTGCCTTTTCTATGCTATTAACTGCATTCTTGTCCCATACAGATAGAGAAATAGTTGATGCATCAGATACGGTGATATTCGCAAGTTGATTGATCGGTGTACTAGAATCAAAATAATCTACCATTATTTGATCTAATATACTTGGATTAGGCCGCCCTGCTCTTATTTTCGATAAAACAGATTGAAAGCTTTCAATACTTTTATCCATTGTGGATGTAGTATCAGATTTAATCTTGTCAAACATGATATAAGCTTAGCTTATTTGATTATAAACTTCTTGGGCAAAATCTTCAGATTTTTTTTCAATACCCTCTCCGACTTCATAGCGTGTGAAAGATATGATGTTATTATCTTTGATGATTTTTGATAATGATGTAGATGGATCTTTAATGAAAGCCTGATTTAATAAAGTACTCTCATTAATAAACTTCTTCATTTTGCCTTCAAGTATATTTCTCTTTATATCATCTTTTTTGTCAATATTTTCAAGTTCCTTCTTGAATATTTCCTTTTCAGAAAGAAGAATTTCATCATCTAAGGATGCTTCATTCAAAGCCAATGGATTTGAGGCAACTATTTGCATACATATATCTTTAGCAAGATTCTCATCAGCATCTTTTAGTTCTACAATTGAAGCTATTTTATTATTGTGCGTATAGCCATAGAGGTAGTTATCTTTTTTAACTTTTAAAAATCTCCTTAATTTTATGTTCTCGCCAAGTTTAGAAATAATGGAACTTATTTCGCTTGATATTTCACTTGCGACATCAGATTCATCATTCTCTAATAATTTGTTTGCTATTGAATTAGCAAGATTAATAAAGTTTGAATCTCTTGCAACAAAATCTGTTTCTGAATTAAGCTCTAGTAATAAAATATATTTATCATTTTGATAATAGTTGACTATACCTTCAGCCGCAATCCTAGAACCTTTTTTATCAGCCTTAACTCCAGCTTCTGATCTAAATAATTTAATCGCTTCATCAATATCATTATTTGCTTTAACTAAATATTTTTTACAATCTAATATACCAGCACCGGTCATTTCTCTAAGCTGTTTGACTAATTGCTTCGAATCATTCATCAGTTTTATCGTCAATGGATTCTTTTTTGTCTTTTGATTTCTTGGTAGATGATTTAGTCTTGGGTAAAACTTTCTTAACCTCAGTTGCTTTTAGGACTTTTTTTGCTTTGATGGATTTGTTTTGATTCTTAACTGAATTTGTATTATCTGATATTTTTTTTGGTTTTGATTCTAATATAGTTTTTGATATTGAGCTCATAAAAAGATCTATTGATGACATCGCATCATCATTTGCTGGTATCATATAGTCAACTCCATCAAATGAATTATTTGAATCTACAAGAGCTACAACTGGGATATTTAATTTGTTCGCCTCTTGTATGGCAATTCTTTCATATCTCGTGTCAATAACGAATATTGCATCAGGAAGTTTCGTTAAATGTTGCACTCCTAATAAGTTTTTCTCTAATCTTTCAATTTTTCTCTTTAAATCTATAGCTTGCTTTTTTGATAGATTATATATTGACTGATTTTTATATTTATTTCTTAAATCTTCGAGTTTTGCAATAGACTGCTTAACAGTATTAAAATTAGTTAAGAGGCCGCCTAACCATCTATTATTGACATAAGGCATATCAGTCAAGTTTGAGTATTTTTTTACTATTTCACATGCAGCTCGTTTGGTGCCAATAAACATAATTTTTCCATTGTTAGTAACAAGATTTTGGATGAATTTAGATGCTAAATTAAAATGCTCTACACTTTTTTCAAGATTAAGTATATGTAGTTTTTTATGTGTTGTATAAATATAAGGTTCCATCTTTGGATTCCAGTACTTTGATCTATGTCCAAAATGAACTCCGGCATCGATCATTTCCTTAATTGATACTCCATTCATATAAAAAATACTCCAATAAAATTCATAAAGTGTTGTATCATATTTGAGTGAT
>MDSV01030309.1_pt1 | contig 14366 bp, 11 predicted proteins | sample 810851 | NCBI WGS metagenome assembly MDSV01 (sample SAMN05326640, study PRJNA326480) | marine metagenome | isolation source: seawater | place: Atlantic Ocean: North East | collected 2012 | reverse complement strand
ATCTCAGGAAAATCATTATCATAATCTTTATTTCTAATAAAACCACGAATAGTATTACCTCGTAAGTTTAAGGTTTTGCAAAGAGACTTACCTATAAAACCTTTGGCTCCTGTAATACAAATTTTTTTCATCTAATAAACCCTAACAAATCTTACAAATATATATAATTTAATCTTCGGTCTATTATTATATTTTATTTATCAATAAAGGTAATTAAAGAAAAATATGTATAAATTTTAATTTCAATTTTGAAATATCATATTTTTTTTTAATTAATTATTTTTATGATAGATTTATAATATCTTTTGCTAACTGTTTCATAATTTTTTTTCTGGAAAAACGTAAGCAAAAATTCTTACGATCTATTACTTTTGGTCCATTTAATAATTTCTCTAATGCTAACTGCATTGACACAACATCACAAGGTTTAAAAATCTCTACTCCTTTTACTTGATCTGTTAAAAATTTAGCTGCATACCCTGATACGCCTGCAAGAATTGGTTTTCCTGTAGCTGCGTATTCAAAAATTTTTGAGGGTATAACTTTATCAAATGCCTTATAGTCATTTAAATGAAGAAATAAAATATCTGCATTTTGATATTCATCTATCAGCTCTTTTCGTATCATTGGTTTTAAAATTTCAATATTATCTTGGAATTTTAATAGCTCTCTTGCACTACCATCACCAATCAATCTAAATTGAATATGTTTCAATAAATTCGCCGCGATTGGTATTATTTTATGTAATCCTTGACCATCTCCGATATTTCCAGTGTATAAAATTAAGGGTTTTGGTTTGATTTGTTTTATTGAAAAATCATTATTTATAAATATCTCATCAACACCATTTGTATAAGTTGAAGGTGCTAAATTAGGATCAACTTTTCCAATATATTCTAAAAAACCAGCTGAAACAACATTTAGTTTATCAGCTGATCGAAAAGTCCATTTTTCTAATCTATAGATTGGTGGTATTAAAATACGCAAAAATTTTTTTTTTAAAATATCATTTATTGTATCTGTAAACAAATCACGAATATCTAAATAAATTTTTGAATTTGTTCGTTTTGCAATCCATGTAGCAAGACTTGCTGTCATTAAACGTGAAGAGGTAGCTATTACAATGTCCCATTTTTTTTTTAATACTAACTTTCGAACTGCAAAACTAAATAAAACAAATGCTTTTACTTGATCAAACATACCGTTTTTATGTTTTGGCAAAACTATACGATTAATTGAAATTTTATTTTCATTCTCATATTTCGGCGCAAAAACTTTTATAGAATGATAACGGTTGGGCATTGTTGTAACGACATCAATTTTAAGATTAGAAGGTCCCTCTTCAATTAAGGCATCAACTATAGATTTGGCTCTCAAAGCACCTGGGCCAAGATCTGGTGGGTAATAAAAACTTAAGACTAAAATGCGCATTAAATTTTAAGAAAGTACCCCACAAAAATCGAGTGCCTCATATTTAATTAATTTTTCTTGTATTTCAGGTTGTAAAAACTCATTATGTTTTACTAACACGCATATAACATCTGCTTGTTCAATTGCATCTAAAACATTTAACATTAGTAAGTTTTTATGTGATTGAATATTTGGTTCAACAGCACATACATCATATCCCTCTGCTAACAAAGTTTCCGCAACTTCTAATGCTTTTGATTCTCTTAAATCATCGATATTTGGCTTAAAAGCTAAACCTAAACATGCTATTTTTGGTCTAATTCCTGCTTTTATATTACTCTTATCAATATTACCTTTAATTTTATCAATAACCCATTTAGTTTTATAATTATTTACTTCACGCACAGTTCTAATTAATTTTGTATTTCTATTATCCTGTGAAACAATAAACCAAGGGTCTACTGCAATACAATGCCCCCCAACACCTGTTCCGGGTTGCAATATATTTACTCTTGGATGTTTGTTAGCTAACTTGATTAAATTCCATATATTAATATCTTGCTTATCACAGATAATTGATAACTCATTAGCATAAGCAATGTTAAGATCTCTAAAACTGTTTTCAGCTAATTTACACATCTCAGCTGTTTTTGCATCTGTTTTAAATATGTTTCCTTTGACAAATAAACGATAAAAATCTAAAACTTTTTCTGTTGAAATTGGCATTAGACCACCAATAATTCGATCATTTTCTTCTAACTCAACCATAATTTTTCCTGGTAAAACTCGCTCTGGGCAATAAGCTATGTGTACACCATCTAAATTTGCACCACAGTTAATTAGTGTTTTTTGAATTTTTTCTGTTGTACCTACTGGAGAGGTTGACTCTAAAATTATCAAATCACCTGATTTGATAAATGGGGCAATACTTTTAGTAGCTGATAAGACATAATCAATGTTTGGTTCTGGTAAATCATTATTTTTGTGAATGTGAAAAGGTGTTGGAACACAGATCATATAAATATCACTTAATTGCACCTTGTTAAAAGCTTTTAATTTACCTGATAAAATTACTGATTTTACAAGTGACGCAAGGCCTTTTTCTGCAATATGAATTTTTCCTTTATTTATATTTGAAACAATCTCATCATTAATATCAATACCAGATACTGAAATACCTTTATTTGCAATAAATGCTGCTGTTGGTAAGCCAATATAACCTAGACCAATTATGCATACTTTTTTTTTCATAAGTTGAATGATATCAAATCATTCGTAAAACATCCACTATACGCTTACTAGCTAATCCATCTCCATAAGGGTTATGTGCACGAGACATCATTTGGTAATGTTTTTTGTCATTTAATAATCTAGACACTGCTTCTATAATTCTTTGTTGATTTGAACCAACTATTTTAACTGTACCTGCATCGACTGCCTCTGGTCTTTCAGTGGTTTCACGCATTACTAATACTGGTTTTCCTATACTAGGAGCTTCTTCCTGAATACCACCACTATCTGTTAATACTAAATATGAATACTTTAATAAATAAACAAATGGCTCATATTCTAAAGGTTGGATTAAATGTATATTATCAAATCCTTTAAGAATTTTATTAACTGGTTTACTTACATTTGGATTTAGATGAACAGGATATACAAAATGTATTTTGGGATACTTTGATGCGAGTTCCTTTATAGCAGAACAAATTTTAGAAAAACCATCTCCAAAATTTTCTCTTCGGTGGGCTGTAACTAAAACAAAATTTTTATTTTGCCAATTAAATGATAAATTAGTGTTTAAAATATTTTCTATATTTTTCTTATGCTCTTCATTTTTATCAGCACGATTTAAAATCCAATACAAAGCATCAATTACCGTATTTCCTGTTACTATTATTGAAGATTTATTAACACCTTCTGATAATAAATTTCTTTGGCTTAACTTAGTTGGTGCAAAGTGCCATTTTGTAATTTTTCCTGTGATCTGTCGATTAAATTCTTCTGGAAACGGAGTTTTAAAATCATATGTCCTTAGACCAGCCTCAATGTGTCCAACAGGAATAGATGAATAAAATGCAGCTATCGATGTTGCTAAAGTTGTAGTAGTGTCACCGTGAACTAATACTATATCAGGTTGATATTTAGTAAATATTTTTTCCATTTTATCTAAAATTAATGATGTCAAATTTGATAAATTTTGATCTTTTTTCATTAAATTTAAGTCGATATCTGGTTTTATATTAAAAATATTTAGAACTTGATCCAACATTTGACGGTGTTGTGAAGTAACACAAACTATTAATTCAAACTGATTTGGTTCAGCTTTTAAAGCATGAATAAGTGGTGCCATTTTAATAGCTTCAGGACGTGTTCCAAAAACTAACATTATTCTTTTTTTATTCATCTAAATTGTTCCATGAAATTTTCACACATGATCCTTTTTTTTTATCTAATGCTACTTTTAAATATTTTGAATTAATCCTTTTACCAAATTTTGGTGCATAATAACTTGTTTCAATCATCGGTTCACCTATTTTTATTTGAAGAATTACTTTTTGACCATTTGCCATCTCTATTTTCAAAATATCATTTTTGTTTTCAATGATAGTAATAGATGGATGAAAATGAAAATAAGCATTTGCATTTTTAAAAGACCCATCTATGTGATCTTTAATAATTAATGAATTTTCAGAAAATTGCCAATTTCGTTTATGAATAGGACTATTAGCAAGTCGTTTATAACCATCATGGGCACAACTTATATTCATAATATTTTCTAACTCTTCAGTTTTTATTTCGAAAGGATATGCTCGCCTTGCTACACGGAACCCACTCCATACTTCTGAGGAATTTTCATTATCAATAACAACAGTATTATGAGCTTTTGTGCTTCGTTCATATTGTCTAATTGGGCCAATCTCATATTCTGAAGTACCACTATTGACAAATAAACGTTGTCTAAATAATGAAAGTTCAAAAGATAAGGTATCGGCGTGTGCATGACCAGGAAGATAATCTGGGCCAATAGGAGCAACATCTAACAATCCGATGACGTTATTTAAACTAATTCGAATATATCCGCTATCTGATAAATGGGTAACTTTTTTTAGTTTTTTAGAAATATAGCTTATACTTAATCGTTGAGCATATTTTTTTAATTCATCTAAATTTGGAGAAATATCTAAAGCAACATCATTAAAAAAAGCAATGTCACCATCAGGATGGGTCATTGCAACTAACCAATCCAACATATTAATTGAAACTTTTATCCATTCATCAACCACTTGTTTTTCAATAGCGTTAGGATATTTTTGTGAAATATTGATAAGATCCAATATATCCTCAAGAAAATTTGCATGATACATAGGGCTCCGTTCAAAGTTACCCCCATCATTCAAAACCTGCTCTTTTAATTCATCATTAATGATTTTTAATCCTTTTTTAAACCAAATTTCAGACTCTTTACTAGAAAAAAATAAACCTGCAAAAATTAGTGCTTTAGCATTTGAAAATAAATGATTTCCAAGGATGTGCCATTCTATTCGTTTACTTAACCAATTTGCTTGAATAGCTAAGCTTTTTATAGAATTTTCTGATAACTTGTTTCCTAACAAATGCCATTTAATCCAATTCACAATTCTTATTGACGTGGGATAAGGCTCCCATCCCACTCCTATACCCGTGCAATTTTCATTTACCCAACTATTTAACAATTGCTGATGCAATACTTTACGTTTTAATGAATCAATTGCATTTAGATCATCAAAATAATGCTGGTTGTAACGCCATAACTTTGAAACAACATTGGTGTTTCCATTCCAACCAACCTCAGACAAAGACTTTGATTTGTTTAAAAATTTAAATGTATTGTCATTGAATAAACTTATCTTTTTTTTTATTGGTGAACAAAACTGATTTTTTGTAAATCTTAAGTCGTGTTCCAAACTTTTAGCTATGCTTGGTTTTACTAAATGAAACCAAATTCTATAATAGATTTGTTTAAACTTTAAATGACGAATTGTATGAAAATATCGAGAAATCAATAATTTATTGGTTTATTAATTTTATAGAAATTCTACTTACTTCAAAAATCTCTTCTACTGGTATCGGCGAAATATTACCTTTAGAAATTGCATCAATAAAAGCTTTAGCACAGGCTTTTTGACCTTTATCTTGTTGCCATAAATTCATCTTTTTAAATCCAGGCCAATCAAAACCAGTTAATTTACGATAATTGTCTAGTTGAAGCACTCCACCTCCAGCAAATACCTCAAGTCTTTCTTTAGGAAAAGATTTTGAACCATTAGCATAGTAATGTATTGTCCCTATAGAACCATCAACAAAACTTAGCTGGATATTGGCAGTATCTTTTGTTGAGCTATCCATAAATTGAATTTGATAATTAGTGATGGTTTTGCCAACTAAGAAACGAAGTAAATCTATAAAATGACAAGCTTCTCCGATAATACGTCCTCCACCAATCTCTAAATCCTGTGTCCAGTGATTATCAGGAATTTTTCCAGCATTTACTGTCATGATTATGGTTTTTGGACAACTTATATTATCTAGCAATATTTTCATTTTCTGAACTTGAGGGGCAAACCGACGGTTAAATCCTACCATTAAAACACTTGATGAAGAATATGAAGACTCAATTTTATTTAATTCATCTAAAGTCAAACACAATGGTTTTTCAACAAATACATTTTTTTGGCTTTTTAAAGCTTTAAGAACAAATTCTGCATGACTATTATGACGCGTAGCAATAACAATTGCATCTGATGATTTGTCATTAAATAAATGATCGCTGTCAGTCGTAGTTTCTAAAAAGCCATATTTGCGCCCAACATGAACACCACTGACACCTGCATTTGAAGCTATACTTTTTAATTCTACACCCGCAGCTTTAAAAGCTGGAATTAATACTGATGCCGCATAATTACCCGAACCTAAAAAACTTACTTTTAATTTTCTCTTAATATTATTATTATTTAATTTTTTGATATCATTATTAGGTAATAAAACTTTTCTTGAATCTTCTCTTAACTCAGCACCAGGATATGTTAATAAAATTCCTAATGTAGATTCATTATTAAGCACAATTTGATATGCTTTTTCAGCTTCATTTATATCAAGCTGGTGAGATATTAATTGTTTAACATCTAAAGCACCTGATGCCATCATGTCTAATACAGCTTCAAAGTTACGCTGTTCAGTCCAGCGAACAAAACCTATTGGGTAGTCTTGTCCTTTTTCCTCATAGCTTGGATCATATCGACCTGGTCCGTAAGAAGATGACACTTGAAATGTTATTTCTTTTTTAAAAAAATCATCTCTTGACAATTTTAATCCTGTCACTCCAACTAAAACTATTCGTCCTCGTTTTCTACACATTTGTGCTGCTTGATGCACGGGTTCGTCACTTGTTGTTGAAGCTGTTATAATTACAGCATCAACACCACGTCCACGTGAAAAAATATCAGCAATATCTAGTGGATTCTCTTTATTGAGATCAACTAACTCAGCTCCAAATTTTTTTGCAAGTGATAGTTTGTTTTTATCAAAGTCTAACCCTAAAACTCTACAACCATTAGCTTTTAATAGCTGAACTGTCATTAAACCAACTAGACCAAGCCCTATCACTACAACTGTCTCTCCTAATGTTGGTTTAGCTAATCGAATTCCTTGCAGTGCTACTGCTCCAAGGACAGTAAAAGATGCCTCCTCATCTGAAACTGAATCTGGTACTTTTGCACAAAGATTTATCGGAACATTAACCACTTCTGCATGTTTGCCGTTTGAGACAACTCTATCACCTTTATTAAAATTATTTACAGCTGAGCCCACTTCATGGACAAGTCCAACATTACAGTATCCTAATGGTAAAGGTTGATCTATTTTATTAAAAACTGCCTCAATAGTTGGCTTTAAACCATCGTTAAAAATTTTATCTAAAACCATTTTCATTTTCTCAGGTTGTTGAATTGATTTTTTAATCAATCCAGCCTTACCAAACTTTACCAACATTCGCTCTGTGCCTACTGATATCAAAGTTTTTGATGTTTTAATGAGCAATGATCCTGGCAAAGTTCTTGGTACTGGTATCTCTGTGACCTTTGTTGATCCTGTTTTTAAAGATTGAATAATTTGCTTCATTTTATAGTTTAAATAGATTAAAGCCTATGTCATTTAGAGTTCTTAAAAAGTAGATTAATTTTAATACTACAATTTATAAGTTAATATTCAATAAAAATTGATCATTGAAATGAATTTCTTGATGTTTAGATCTGAGTCAATGTTAATTTTTAGTAGTTAAAACTAAAATTTTAAAAAAATAGAATTAACTTTTTTAAATGATTAAAAAAATTTAACTTACTCAAGATCTATTAAAATTAAAAAAATTTAATCTTTTTTTTTTAATATAAAAAGTATCATTGATGATTTGTATTTTGGACTAAATCTAAAAAGATCTAAAAGTTTAAGATTATCTGAGAAATAACTTACATCTGAAATTAAAAATTTTTTCTTACTCAACATTTTTCTATAATAATTTTCATCTTGGTTTAATTTAACATAATTATAATACTTAGGAATATTAAATAATTTAAACAAAAATAATTCTATTGATCGATAAAAACTTCTAGAGTTCGGCAAAGTTAAAAGTAAAGTGCCATTTTTTTCAAGTGATCTATGCAATTTATCTAGGTGTTTGGAAAAATTTTCTAGGTATTCCATAACACTAGAGCAAAATACTAATCTGAATTTTTCATTTGAGGTATAATGATTTAAATCTGAAAGGATAAAATTAATATTTTTAATTTTTTTGTATTTCATTTTTTTTTCTGCTAATTTAATCATATTTTCTGAACCATCTACGGCTGTTACACTACCATAATTTGATAATGCAATGGAAAACGTTCCGTTTCCACATCCATAATCTAAAATGTTAATATTTTTCTTTAAATTTCTTTCAAATAAATTTTCTAATTTATTTGTTAAAAACTTATATCTTTCTTTAAAATTTTTTACTTTATTATAATTATTGGAAAATTTTTTTGCTCTTTTGTTAAAAAAATTGATTTGATTTTCCATTAATTAATAAAATAGAATTGTTTTAAGTAAGAGATTGAAATAACTCATTCTTATAAACTATCAAAGCTTTAGAGCAAATATTTTTTTTTTCTTTAAGTGTTGGGTAATTTATAAGAACTGCTCTGTATTTTCCTTTAAAAACAAATAGACTTCCAGCTGCAGCACCTATAATTCCAAATTTTTCTATTAGTTTTTCTATGTGTATAAGTGAACCAGCTCCTCCTAAAAAAGTAATAGGAATTTTTGCTATCCTTTTTATTTTTAAAGCTAAATCTAAATCATAACCTTGCATTAATCCATCTTGATTAACTGAATTAATTACTATTTCACCAGCTCCAGCATCTTGACATTTCTTGAAAAAAATAAAAGGATCATCCTTATAGAATTTTTTAGCATTATGACTACAAAGCTCATATTCATTTGAAGAAAAAAATTTTTTTTTTTTTATAAAATCTAAAACTACTACTACTGATTGCCTGCCAACAGCGGATACCATTTCATTTATTAATTTTTGATTTTTAATTGCAGCTGAACTTACGGCAACTTTTTCTACCCCCATATCTACCAGTTTACTTGCATATTCTGCAGAATTAACTCCTCCCCCATAACATAGTGGCATACGACACTCAGCAGCTAATTTTTCAATTAAATTAAAATTTGGACTTAAAGAATTTTTTGTTGCACTGATATCTAAAACTATTAACTCGTCAGCTCCTTTTTCATTAAAAATTTTAACTGCATTAATTGGATCTCCTACATATTTGGGAGAATCAAAATTTTGAGTTTTAACTAAAGCTCCATCTGAAATTAATAAACAAGGAGTAATTCTAGAACGTAACATTTTAAATTTTCGAAAAATTTTCTAATAAAATTTCTCCCCATTTGTGACTTTTTTCAGGATGAAACTGTACGCCATAGATATTTTCTGAAGATATTGCTGTATCAAAATTAAATCCGTAATTTGAGGTAGCTGAAACAACAGTTCTATCTTTTGCATCAAAATAATATGAATGTAAAAAATAAAATTCTGATATTTCTTTATCATTCACAGAAAAAAGATCCCTTGATTTATTTATAATTAATGTATTCCAGCCCATATGAGGCAAAGGCAATTTTGAACTATTCTTATTGTCTGAAAATGCTCTTACACTTCCAGAAATCCATCCTAGTCCTGGTAAATCTCCCTCATCTGATGTATCAGCCAACATCTGCATTCCAACACAAATTCCAAGTAATGGAATCTTTGAATTTATGACTAGCTTTTCTAAAGGGTCTCGCAGACCTGAGTTATTAAGTTTTTTCATGGCATAATCAAAATGACCTACTCCAGGTAAAATTAAATGAGATGCTTCCTCTAGCGCTTTAATATTATTTGCACGCTTAGCCTTAATCCCCAATCTATAAAATAAATTTAAAAAAGCTTGAACATTGCCTACACCATAATCAACAATTGAAATCATCTAAAATGCCTTCGTTCTAAACCTAAAAATCTTAAAAAGCTTGCGCCTAAACTGATTAACCATTTTTTATTTTTAAAATTATAATAATAATTTTTAGGAAGTTCAAAAAGATCTTGAAGCTCAGCCTTTGATAAATCTAACTTATGAGCAACATATTCAAATTCTTGTTTCAAAAAATTTTCGTCCATTTCTGGAGAAGATATTCTTTTCAAGGCTTCATCGCGTGTCATTTGTTGTGTCATAATTAAACTTGAAAAATGTGCTCTACGTTTTTCAAAACCAAAACGCCTTGGAAGCCAAAAATCTTCATAAAACCTTGTAAACCTAGATTCATGATGTTTATGTTTAAAAGGTAACCAATCAAAATTACGATTTAACTCCTTTTCAGCATTTTTTTTTATATAACTTATTAAGTTAAGGGGGTAGACAACTTTCATGCCCAAAATTTTTTGGTACCATATTTTTGATATCATCACATCAACCAAAGACAAATCATTGGATTTTCCATCTCCATGAAGATCCCATATATTTTTAAATAAAGTTTTATCAATACCAACATAACCACCCCATTCTTCTGGCTCCACACAACATTCGGTTGAAAAATTGGAACCTGTGATTACATATTTAACGTCATTTTTTCTTGCAAATTTATATAACTCTGAAAAAAAAACAGCATCTTGAACTAAATCCTGATCTGGAATGCCTGATCGTAAAAAAGCAACCTGCATTCTTTTAACCTGATCCCAATTAGCGACCTCTGTATATAAATCCGAATTAAGCCCGTTTACTAATTTTTCAATATTTCCAACAGCTTGATCGGTATTCCAACCTGCATCTACATGAAAAAATAATGGTCTCAGTCCCATTTTTTTTTTTGCAACATAAGCTGCATATGAACTATCAAGGCCACCACTTAATCCTATAATACAATCAAAATCCTTATTCTTTCCTTCTTTGATAATATCATTAGATAATTTTTCTAATAAATTATTGTTTTTAAATGAATCATTCCATATTGGGCTTATTTTAGTATCAAAATTTCTACAATAGTCACACAGATTATTATCATCAAATTTGATTTGAGAGTCAGATGTATCCATAATACATCTACAACATACTATATTAGAGTTATTCATAATGAATTTAGTATAAATCAATTAAATTTATATACACTAAATATGGTATTTTATTAATTAAATAATATTTTAAAATTTATTTATTAATTCGCAAAATTCTTTTGTATTTCTATCCCAGCTAAATTTTAAAGATATTATTTTTGCTTTTAACGATTTTTTTTTTCTAAGGGTTTTATTTTTTATGAATAACTCAATTTGTTTAGACAATTGTAAATCATTTTTAGGATTAAAGTATAATCCTCCGTCTTCTAAAATTTCTGGTAAACTACTTTTATTAGAACATACTATAGGCATTCCTACTGCCATTGCTTCAACAAGGGATATACCAAAGGTTTCAGAACTTGACGCAAAGACAAATATATCAAATTTTTTTAAATCTTTTATTACTTTTTGTTGATTAATTTCTCCAACAAAGTGACTTTTATTAATACTCGGATTTTCATTTATAATATCATTCAACAAACTTAAATTATGTTCATAATTTCCAATAAATTTAATATCTAAATTTTTATATTTTTTTTTTAGCCTTGAGTAAGCTTTGGCTACGGTAGAGTGATTTTTATAAGCAAATAATGGGGAAACATAAACAATTTTTATTTTTTTTTTGGAATTATAATTCCATGAAAAGTCTTTATTTTTTCTTTTAGCTAAATTCTTTAAGTTTTCTTCTATACCATGATGAATGATATTATGATTAGTTTTTTTTTTAAGAAATTTTGATATAACTTTCCTGCTACTTTTACTAAGAAATATAACCTCATCTGCATTATTCATCGAACGAATTTGAATATATTTAATTATATAAAGTCTGATTTTCTCAAAGCTAAATGGTATTTGACTTAAAGCTTCTTTATCAAAACTCAAAATATCTTGATTAAAAACGATAGAGGGTGAATATTTACAAAAAGTTGAGGTATCAGTTGAATATAATATATCAATATTATTTTTTTTTAAAAAAATAGGTAAAAATATCAATTGCCAAATAATTTGAAAAAAAATATTACTTTCTAATAAGTAGTGACTACATTTTATTAAAAATGTTCTTTTAGGAATTTGTTTTAATATTTTCTTGTGGGAAAAAATTAAAATTTTATTTATTCTAGTATCTTTAATATTTAAATGTTTTATAAAATTCTTTAAATAAACTATTGCCCCTCCCGATCTATTTCGAGATGCATCAATGAGAATATTAATTTTTTTTTTCATAAATTTTAAAATTAATTCAAATTATTTTTTTTTTTAAACACCTATTAATAATTTTACTAAAATTTTTATATGAAAAATTATAATTATATAAGTTACCTAATCTTTCACTTTCTTTATTAGATCTTAATAATTGCTTATTAGTTAAGAGCATAGCTTTTTCTATTGATTTTTGAATAGAAGATGTGGACTTCGGATGAAAAATAATTGAATTTTTTTTGTTAGCAAATTCATGAATACTACCAATGTTATTGCTTAATAATAAGTGACACCCAGATAAACTCGCTTCATGTACTACTAAACCCCAATGTTCGCGAATGGAAGGTAAAATAAAATATAAACTTTCATTAAATAAATTACTTAATTTTTTGGGTACCAAGCTTTTAACTACTTTTATATTTGACTGTAAGTTAAATTTTTCAATTTTTAAAGAGCCACTACCAACTAATAGTAATTTATAGTTTTTATTATTTAATGTGGCATTCTTAAAAGCATTTATAAGTCTTACAATATTTTTTCTTTTTATAAATTGACCCACATAGAGAAATTGTTTTTTTCTTTTTTTTGGTGAAATTTTATTTTTGTAAACATCTTTTATAGAGCTGTATAAACCTTTGAATACTTCATTTTTTTTAAAACCAAATTTCATCATCAAATTCTTACCTGAAAAACCAGGAACCATCGCATAATCAAATTTTTTTTTTAGAAAAAATTTAAAATAAATTGCACCTAAAAATTGCTTAATATTTTTTTTTTGAACTGAATTATCTACTAACACAATAACTTTATTGTCTTTATTTTTAGCTTTGACTAATTCTCCAAGGTAATTAAAAGATTTTACAGCCCAACCTGCCTGAAAAAAAACATCTGGAACTTTTAAACCTAAATCCTTCCAACTATATTTTTCATTTTTTTTTAACCAAATAATATTTTTGTAAAATAAGTTATTTTCTTTATAAATTTTTTGAAAAGAATTATGATTACTTAATATCCTAAAATTAATAAATTTATATTTTTTTATCCTTGAATTAAAAAATTTCAATAGATAGTATCCATATGCGGGTAATTCCACCCATGAAAAATAAATATTTATTTTTTTTTGTGAATTCATTTATGTTTTAATCTATTTTTTTTAATTATTTTATTAATAAAAAAAATTAGCCTTTGTGCTTGATTTTTCCAACTTTTATTTTTTAAAAATAATGGATCTATTTTTTGATTAATTTTTTTTTTTATTATGAACAAGTTCATTGCTTTTGCAAAAGCTTTTGGATTGTCTTTAATTATGTGTAATATATTTTTGTATTCAGGACTTAAACTTTTCGTGAAAGTAGAAATAATTGGTTTGTTCCAAGCTAAATAATCAAAAAGTTTAGATGGAAAATTAAATTCATTTCCAGGCATTTTAATTGGTCTAGGATTTAAAAATACGTCTGCTCTTTGATACAGATTTTTAAGTTGATCATCAGTCAATAGACCATGGAATTTTATGCGGTTATCTATCTTTGCTGCTTTTTGTACAAATTTTGAGTCTCCAGGTCCTGAAATCCATAACTCAAGGTCATTTCTCTTTATATATTTCATTGTGTCTATTAATAATTTTACCCCCCCCCACTTATGCATTGATCCAGAATAAAAAAAAATCGTTTTATTATTTTTTTTTAAATTGTTTTTAAGGTTATAACTTTTTTTATTTGGATAAATAGCTCCATCAAGATGAAGTTTATTAGCTAATTTATATTTCTTGAAACTATAAAAAGATAAAAAAATATATCCATCTGCTAAATTTAATATTGGATCGTCAGCTAACAAATAAATTTGAAAAAATCTTTTTAATATTTTCTTATTTAAAAAGATATCGTTGACCCATTTTGGTGAATTATATGAAATTAATATTAAAGGATCAGATTTAGTTGATTTAGAGATTAACTTTTTTAAAATTCTTTTTAAAAAAAATTTTGTTGTAAAATTTCTTAAACCAAACAAATTTAAATAGTGGATTTGAGAATTATTAATATTTATATCACAAGCAACATATTCTTTTGAAGGAAGTAATCTTCCT
>MDSV01241533.1_pt1 | contig 14368 bp, 13 predicted proteins | sample 810851 | NCBI WGS metagenome assembly MDSV01 (sample SAMN05326640, study PRJNA326480) | marine metagenome | isolation source: seawater | place: Atlantic Ocean: North East | collected 2012 | reverse complement strand
ATATGGAGTAGAAATTTTACAAATTTATTTATTGCACCAATCAAATTAAGTGAAATTATTGCTGCCCTTACATTTACAGCAATATTTAGAACTATGATTGGTTTAGTACCTGCCGCACTTTTGGCAATACCTTTTTTTGGAGTATCGATTTTAAAAATAGGTACTCCGCTTATATTTCTTCTAATCACGTTATATATATTTGGAGTAACTTTAGGACTTTTAGTTACTTCTGGATTAGTAAGATTTGGTCCATCTTTTGAAAATATTGCTTGGGCAAGTCTGTTCTTCTTAGCTCCTTTGGGATGCATTTACTATCCTATAGAAATACTTCCACTATGGTTACAAAATATTGCAAAATTATTACCTCTAGTTCACATATTTGAGGAGATGAGAAGTATATTAATTTATGGTATCATAAACCATTTTCAAATATTGAAAGCTGTCTTAATATCTTTTGTATATTTTATATTTGGAGTTTTTATTTTTTATTTGTCTTATAGGGGGGCAAAAAATAGAGGCACGTTAATAAATATGGGTGAATAAAATATGCACAAAAAAGTAGATAAAATAAAGAAATTAGAGGGCCCTACTCAAGTTATTGAAAACTTATTTAGTAAAAATGAGATAGAAAAATTTCTTAAGCTTTATCAAAATCTACCGACTACTGTTCACAATAAAAAACAAAATGTAATTAAGAAAAGATGGCTCAAAAATTATGGTGAAGAATTGCAATCTATTTTTTTTGAGAGATTAAGAAATGAAATTGGTGATTTTAAAATGGATAATCTTAAAGATGAAAATAACAATGATATTTTAGGTCTTTTTCAAGAAAGTTATAATCCTATAGGATTGCATGTGGATGCAGGTTTTAATTTAGATGAAATTATTTTTAAACAAACTTTAATTCCCCTCACATCCAAAGGAAGTACAGTTATTTTCAAAAATAGATTTTATGGAAATTCAACTAATTTCACAATAGATGAAAGTGAACTTAAAATTAAAAATTTGAAATACGGTCAAAATATAAGATCTTCTGAACATCTAAAGATATTTGATAAAAAATCTTTCGACCAGGAGCAGCATGAAAAATACTTAAACCATGAAAAAATTGAAAATCTCTCTGGTCTAGAAATTGATTTAGTTTATGAGTGGAAGTTAGGCTCAATGTTAATTTTTGATAGAACTAAACTTCACTGTTCTTCATCTTTAATTGATGGTAAAAAAATAGGTCTAACAACATTTACAAAAAAATAAATACTAAATAAAATGGTAAATAGAATACTTAAATTTTTCAAAAGTGTAATAAAAATTATATTACCTTTAATTTTTAGAGTATTAATTAAATTAAAATTAAACAGAAGAGTTATTAATTTTTTAAGTGAAAAAAGTTATAATAGTAATAATATTTATAATTTTTTTGAATTAATAGATAGTTTATTAAAAAAAGATACAATCTTGACTCTAGATGCTGGAGCGCAAGGAGGTTTTAATTCTGATATTTTTTTTCCAACTAAATATAATTCATTTTTTAAAAATATATTAGTTGAGCCAATTAAAGAAGAAGCTCAAAAATTAAGTGAAGACAAACTCGTTATTAATAAAGGATTATGGAGTAAAAAAGAGAGAAAAAAATTATATATTTTAGACAACAGGCTTGGAAGCTCATCAATGTATTTGCCAAATAAAGACGCTTTTTGTTTACATAATATTAAAGAGAAAGATTTTGAAAATTATAGAGTTACACGCACAATTGAAATTGAATGTGATACGATTTCTAATCAACTTTCTAATCTTAATATTAAAAGTTTAGACTATCTTAAAATTGATACTCAAGGTGCAGAGCTAGAAATTTTAAAAGGCATTGGAAATTATCGTCCATTATTACTAAAAATAGAGACACATTTTTTCTCTATGTATAAAGATATTCCTAGTTGGCATAAGTTGTTAAATTATCTCTATGAATTAAACTACGTTTTAATTGATTGGAAAGGTATTGGAAGTCATAGTACAAGAATTCCAGCTGAGGCTGACATGGTGTTTGTGCCAAATTTTAATAATAAAATCGGAGAAGAGTTAATAAAAAATAAAAAAGAAAAATTTATAAGCTTGATGTTGATATTTGGTCAAATAAATTTATTAAAAATCATAATGAAAAAATTTGAGATTAAAAATGAAAAAATTGAGAAATTAGAGGATAACTACTTTAATTAATGGCTATTTATGATTGTTTTCAATATTTTGATGAAGATCATATCGTAGATCTTCGTCTAAATATTTTGGATAAATTTGTAGATTATTTTATTATATCAGAGTCTACAAGAACCCATCAAAATAAAGAAAAAAAATTAAATTTTAATTTAAAAAATTTTAAAAAATATAAACATAAGATAAAATATATTGTTGCTGAATATGATGAAAATAAATGTTTGTATAATCACAAGGGCGGGGAGTCTGAGGTTGAAAAGCACCAAAGAAATGCAATTTCTCGTGGTCTTATAAATGCCAGTGACAATGACTTAATAATTTTATCTGACTCAGATGAAATTCCAGATTTAACTAAGTTGAGTCAAATTAAAACTTCAACAAAATTTACGGCATTTTCTCAAAAGATGTTTATGTATAAATTAAATTTGCAAAACTTGGATGAGAGTAATTGGATAGGTTCTAAAATCTGTTTAAAAAAAAACTTTCCTGAACCTCAAATACTAAGAGATATAAAATTTAAAAATTACCCCTTTTGGCGTATAGATAAATATAATCAACAAATTATCCAAGGTGGATGGCACTTTTCATTTCTTCACACTCCCGATAATATATCTAAAAAAATAAAATCCTATTCTCATGGAGAATTTAACACTAAGCAAAATACTGATGAACAAAAAATTAAACAGAAAATAATAGACAACGAAGATATTTTTGATAGAGGCTTTAGAATTAAAAAAATTAAAATTGATAATTCTTTTCCAGATTATATTGTTAAAAATCAAAAAGATTTAAAAGATTGGATTGCATCATGAATATTTTATTGACGGGTGGCGCAGGATATATAGGCAGTCATATTTGTAATTTATTAATAGATAAAGGATTTAAAGTATCTACGATTGATAATTTAAGTACTGGTAATATAAATTTTGTTCCAAAGAGTGTTGAGCTTATTAAATGTGATATTTCTGATGTAAAAACTTTGTCGCCATTTATAAAAAAGAGTAATTTTGATGTTGTAATGCACTTAGCCGCTTTTACAAGAGTTGGGGAGTCAGTTAAATATCCTGACAAATATTATTTAAATAACTTTGAAAAGTCAAAAATTTTTATAGATTTGTGTTTAGAAAGTAACTTAAAAAAATATATTTTTTCATCTACAGGGGCAGTTTATGGAAATCTGAATAAAGATAAAAATATTAAAGAAAACCAACCTACTAATCCTATTAATCCATATTCAATTTCAAAATTAAATTTTGAAAATTATTTACTAAAACAGACTTTAAAAAATAGGGCATTTTGTACTATTTTACGCTACTTTAATGTTGCAGGTGCAGACCTAAAAAAAAGAACTGGATTAAAATCTAATCCAGACAACTTAATAAAGGCTATTTGTGAAGTCGCGGTAAAAAAAAGAGATAAATTGGTAATTAATGGAAATGATTATAAAACTAAAGATGGCACGCCTATAAGAGATTTTATACATGTTTTAGATCTAGCTGAAATTCATATATTAGTTGCTAAATCTTTAATGAAATTTGGTGAAAATGAAATTTATAATTGTGGTTATGGAGTGGGATTTTCAATAATGGATGTAATTAACGAAATGAATTCAATTATTAACTTTGATTTACCTATAAAAATTGGCAAGAGAAGAGAAGGCGATGCAGTTTATTCAGTGGCCGATAATCAAAAATTTGTAAAAAAATTTAATTGGAAGCCAAAATATAATAATCTAAAAATAATTCTTGAAAGTTCTTTAGAATGGGAAAAAACTCAGAAAAAATATGAATAATATAGTAATTACACCTGCAATCGGAATGCCAGCTAATGATATAACTCTATTCCTTGCTTCTTTGAGAAAGTTTTATAATGGAGAAATAGTTTTTTTTGTAAATAAAGATGATCATGAACTTAAAAAAAATATAAAATATTATGACTCCTCATACATTGAAGTTATTGCTGATAAATATCAAATAATAATAAAACGTTATAAATTATTAATTGACTTTTTAAAAAAAAAAAAAAATATTAAAAATATATTTTTTTGTGACAGTAGGGACATCTACTTTCAATCTAGCCCTTTTGATTATCCTTACGAAGGTTCAATAAATTTTTTTTCAGAGGAAGCTTATATTGAGGATTGTTCGATCAATACTCAGTGGATGAAGAAGACCTTAGGGCCTCAAATTTTTACTGAATTAAAAAAAAAACTTATATTATGTTGTGGTACAGTTATTGGAGAAATAAATTCATTTCATAATTACGCTAATTTAATGGATAATATGTCAAAAAAGTATCCCTACAAAAAAAAACTAAAGTATCTTTTAACGCTTAGAGCAGACAAAGAAGGAAGGGGTTGCGATCAATCTTATGCTGCATATTTAATTTACAAGAATATTTTAAAAGATTATAAAATTTATAGTTATTCAAAAGGTCCAATAGCAACGGTTTATCACTCAAAAAAATATAATTTTAACGATAAAAATGAACTTATAAATATTAAAGGTGAACCATATCTTGTTGTTCATCAGTATGATAAAAGATGGAATGAATTTAAAGATAGTGTAATTAATTTAAAAATAGAACTTGGTATTAAATAATTTTTTTAAGTTTCTAATAATGCGCCCGGAAGGAGTTGAACCCTCAACCTTCTGATCCGAAGTCAGACGCTCTATCCAGTTGAGCTACGAACGCATAACTTGAGTTTTAAATAAAAAGATGAATAAAACAACAACTTTTTTTGTACTTAATTCAGATAAAGACTTAAGATTAGACAAGTTTCTTACAATTAAGTGTAAAACTCTCACTAGATCTCAAATAAAAAAAATAATTAACTCAAAAGGAGTAAAAATAGACAAAAAAATAGTTGTCTCAGCATCAGAAAAAATAAAAAAAGGAAGTCAAATAGAAATTTTAATTAAAGAGGGAAAAAGTGAATTTATTAAACCAAAAAAGATAAGTCTAAATACAATTTATGAAGATAAGGATTTAGCAATCATAAATAAACCAAAAGGTCTTGTAGTACATCCAGGCGCAGGGAATTACGATAATACTCTGGCAAATGCATTGGTGTATAAGTATAAAAAAAACCTCTCTGATAATAATAACAATCTAAGACCAGGCATTGTTCATAGAATTGATAAGGATACCAGCGGATTGCTTGTGATAGCTAAAAATAATTTATCCCATTCGTATTTGGCAAAACAATTCAGCACTCATACTATCAAAAGAAAATATAAATGTTTGATATGGGGTGTTATTCGTCCGCTAGACGGTTGTATTAAAACTTTGATAACAAGAAATAAAAAAAATAGACAAACTATGACGGTAAGCGATATAAGTGGAAAAAAAGCTATTACTAATTATAGAACAATTAAAGTTTATAATATTAAAGATATTCCAAAGATAAGCTATGTGGAGTGTGAACTTGAGACTGGAAGAACTCACCAAATTAGAGTTCATTTTAAATATAAAGGCACCTCTTTAATTGGCGATAAACAATATGGGAAAAAAAATATTAAATTCAAAAAAATTAATGAAAAGTTTTTTAATTTGTTTATGAGTCTTAGAGGTCAGGTACTACATGCGCAAAGTCTAGAATTCATTCATCCAACTACCATGAAAAAGGTAAGTTACGATTCTGAATTACCTTTAGATTTTAGGAAAATATTAGACCTACTTAATAAATTAAGCAGTTGAAATAATAAAATTTTTATATAAATACAAGGTATGAAAAAAGAAAATCAATTAAATAATTTACCAATTCCATCGGTCGGTGGATTATCTCTTTACTTATCTCAAATTAAAAAATTTCCAATGCTAGATGCAGAGGAAGAGTACATGTTAGCAAAAAACTGGAGAGAAAATGGGAATATAAAAGCTGCACATAAACTTGTAACAAGTCATTTGCGATTAGTTGCAAAGATTGCAATGGGCTATCGTGGGTACGGGCTTCCTGTAAATGAATTAATTTCAGAGGGTAATTTAGGTCTAATGCAAGCGGTAAAAAAGTTCGACCCTGAGAAGGGATTTAGGCTTGCAACGTATGCGATGTGGTGGATTAAAGCGTCAATACAAGAATATGTCTTAAGATCATGGAGTTTGGTTAAAATGGGTACTACCACAGCTCAAAAAAAACTTTTTTTTAATTTAAAAAAACTAAAAAATCAAATTGCACCTGGTCAAGATGGTGATTTGAAAGATGAACAAGTTAAAGAGATATCCAAAAGATTAGATGTAGAGTCTCATGAGGTTGTCAATATGAATAGAAGAATGATGGGTCAAGAAAAATCTCTTAATGATCCCATAAAAAATGGTGAAACAGATGAGTGGCAAGATTGGTTAGTAGACGACAGTTTGGATCAAGAATTAATAGTTTCTCAAAAGCAAGAATATGATGATAAAAAGGGATTGTTAGAAAGTGCTATGAAAATTTTAAATGAAAGAGAGAAAGAGATAATTAAAGCAAGAAGACTATCTGAAGAACCTAGAACTTTAGAAGAATTGAGTAAAAAATATAAAATAAGTCGAGAAAGAATAAGGCAAATAGAGACTAAGGCATTTGAAAAATTACAAAAGTCTATGATTAACGCAAGTAAATCAAAGAACTTGTTATCCGCTAATTAATCACTAAAAGGATCTTCAACTAAAATTGTATCCTCTCTCTCAGGACTAGTGGAAATACTTGATATTCTAGCATCTATAAAATCCTCTAAAGCATGAATATATTTTTTTGCGTTATCTGGTAAATCTTTGAAATTTCTTATGCCTTGAGTCTTGGTTTTCCAACCTAAAAAAGTTTTATAAATTGGCTTTATATTGAATTGATCTTCAGAGGCAGCGGGCAAATAATCTAATTTTTTTCCATTTAGTTCATACGCTATACAAATCTTAATCTCATCTAAATCATCTAAAACGTCTAATTTTGTTAAAGCAATACCATTTATTCCAGAAATTTTAATAGTTTGACGAACCAGTACACCATCAAACCAACCACACCTTCTTTTTCTAGCAGTTACAGTGCCAAACTCTTTTCCTTTTCTTCCTAAATTTTCTCCAATTTCGTCTTTTAATTCAGTTGGAAAAGGTCCACTTCCAACCCTTGTTGTATAAGCTTTGGTTATTCCTAAAACATAATTTATAGAATTTGGACCAGAACCAGTACCAGTCGCAGCCATTGCTGGTACTGTATTTGAAGATGTAACATATGGATAAGTGCCGTGGTCGACATCTAGCATAATTCCTTGTGCACCCTCAAATAAAATTTTTTTTCTATCGTTTTTAAATTGATCAAGTTTTAGCCACACAGGTTGTGCAAAAAGTAAAATTTTTGGAGCTATTTTTAATAATTTTTTTTTAAGATCATCTTTTTTGTATATTTTTTTATTTAAACCTTTTCTTATTGCGTTATGGTGTAGTAAAACATTTTCTAATCTATTATCTAAGTTGCTCTCAGACCTTAAATCCATTACTCTAATAGATCTTCTACCAACTTTATCCTCGTAACAAGGTCCTATTCCTCTTCTTGTGGTGCCAATTTTCTCTTCTCCTGCTGCGTCTTCTCTTATTTCATCCATTTCTTGATGAAAAGGTAAGATTAGCGATGCTGACTCGGAAATCATAAAATTTGAGGGATGAACATCAATACCTTGTTTTTTAATTTCCTCTATTTCACTAATAAGAGCCCATGGATCAATAACAACTCCATTCCCAAGAATAGAGACTTTTCCTTGCCGCACAATACCTGATGGTAATAATCTTAGTTTAAAAACTTTTTTATCAATAACCAAAGTGTGCCCGGCATTATGCCCTCCTTGAAAACGAACGACCACATCAGCATTATTAGAAAGCCAATCGACTATTTTTCCTTTTCCTTCATCTCCCCACTGGGATCCTACAACAACAACATTTTTCATTTATTAAATTTCTTATTTATAGTAATTGAATTTAAGTGATTTATTGGACCGTTTCCTTTTCCTAGGTTTAAGTTTGATTTAATTGCATCATTAACATATTTAATTCCAAGCTCACAGGACTTAATCAAATCTTTTCCACATGATAAATATGTTGTTATTGCTGAGGATAAAGTACAACCAGTTCCATGAGTATTTTTTGTATTATATTTTCTACTTTTAAAAACTTTAATCATTTTTTTAGTTATTAAAATATCTTGTAAATTTTTTGATTTTAAATGACCGCCTTTTATTAGAACATTTCTAGCGCCTAACTTAATTAGTTTTTTCCCTGCCATAATCATATCTTTGGTAGAACTGATTTTAATTCTTGCTAGAATTTCTGCCTCAGGAATATTAGGAGTAATTAATAAAGTTTTCTTCATTAATTTTTTTTTAATGAACATTATTGCATTTTTATTAATTAATTTAGCACCACCTTTAGCTACCATTACGGGATCAAGTATAATTTTTTTTATACCAATTTTTTTTAAAGATTTTATCACTGTTAAAATAACATGGTGTGAATTTAACATTCCTATTTTTATTGCATCAGGTTTTATATCCCCTGCAGAAAACTCGATTTGATTAGATATCTCTTTTGGTTTAATAGACACGATTGATTTTACACCAGTAGTATTTTGAGAAGTAATGGCAGTAACAGCAGTCATTGCGTAAGAACCTAAAGAGGTAACAGTTTTAATATCTGCTTGAATACCTGCGCCTCCAGACGAGTCTGAACCTGCTATAATAAGCACTTTGGACTTAGGCTTCATATCTTAGTGGATTGTTTTTTTTATTAAACTGATACATTTATTTACTAAAGAAGGGTTGAATGACTCACACATTATTCTTATTTTTGGCTCTGTACCTGAAGGCCTTACAAGTAATCTCCCTTTATTTTTTATAAGATCTTCAGCTAATTTTACTGATTTTTTACATTTAGAAGAGTTAAGAATTTTTTTGTCGCTAACTTTAATGTTAACAAGTTTTTGAGGGACAGAATTATATACTTTGAATATTTTACTAGCTAATTGACCCTTTTTAAGAGCAAATAAAGTTTCTAAAGCTACTAATAAACCATCTCCAGTGGTTGCATAATTACCCAATATTATATGACCAGATTGTTCTCCTCCGAGATTAAAACCATTTTTTTTCATCATTTCTTTAACGTATCTGTCACCTACTTTTGATCTTTTAAATTTAATTTTTTCATCAAGGAAAAATTTTTCCAAACCATAGTTTGACATAAGAGTTCCAACTACTCCTCCTTTAAGTATTTTTTTTCTTTTCCATCTTTTGGCGATCATTGCTATTATTTGATCTCCATCAATTATTTTAGAATTTTCATCACACATTATTACTCTGTCACCATCACCGTCTAAAGCTATACCGAGATCTGCTTTAAATTTTTTTACGTTTTTTTTTAAAACTTGTGGGAACGTAGAACCACATTTATAATTTATATTTAAACCATTAGGCTTGGTTCCTATTAAAAAAACTTTTGCACCCAAATCAGACAATATCTTGGGAGCAGATTTATAGCCAGCTCCATTAGCACAATCTAATACTAATCTTGTTCCTTTAAGGCTAAAATTACTTGGAAAATTATTTTTTAATATTTTTATGTATCTTTCATTACCATTCTCTAGTCTTTTCACTCTACCTAATAATTTTGGCTTTGATAAATGATTAATAGTTTTTGTATCAATTAATTTTTCAATTTTTTTTTCTATTTTATCAGATAATTTCATTCCATCAGGTCCAAATAGTTTAAGGCCATTATCATCAAAAGGATTGTGTGATGCCGTGATCATTATTCCAAGATTTGCTTTCATTTCCTTTGTGAGCATTGCTAGTCCATTTGTTGGTAGTGGTCCCAATGTAAATATATGCATTCCCGCTGAAGCCAACCCTGATACTAGAGCTGGTTCTAAAGTATATCCAGACAGTCGGGTATCCTTAGCTATTATTGCGACTTGTTTTTTTTTTTTCAAATTCTTAAAATATGTTCCGGCAGCTAATCCAAATTTGAAAAATTTTTCACCATTTATATTTCCAGTATTTACCGTTCCTCTTATACCGTCTGTACCAAAATATTTTTTTTTCATTTTTTTAATAAAGCTTCAAACACTAAAAGACCTTGCTTAATCTCTGACACATCGTGAACTCTAAAAATTTTAATTCCTTGAGAGAAAGAAAAAATTATCGACGATAAAGTTCCCCCTATTCTTTCTTTAGTATCATATTTACAAGAGATTTGATTAATAAATCTTTTTCTAGATGTACCAATTAATATAGGAAAACCAAGTGAATGAAATATGGAAATCTTATTTAAAATCATCAAATTATGTTTCAAGTTTTTTCCAAAGCCAATACCTGGATCTAAAATTATTTTTTGGCGATATTTATCTTTACTAAACTTTTTAATTTTTTTTTCAAAAAAATCATAAATATCTAATAAAACATAGTTATATTTTGGATTTATTTGCATTGTTTGAGGAGTTCCTTGCATGTGATGAATTATTTTCCATAAGTTTTTGTTTTTTATAGAATTTAAAGATTTTAAATCATACTCAAAACACGAAATGTCATTTACAATATCTATATTTTTCTTAATTGAGTAATCCATCACTAAAGATTTCCTAGTATCAATTGATAATAAAGTTTTTGTAAATTTTTTTTTAAATTTTTCTACAACTTTCTGAACTCTTTTAAGTTCATCTTTTTGAGGTATAATTTTTGAACCAGGTCTTGTTGACTCACCTCCTATGTCAATAATATCTGCGCCAGCTTTTTTCAGATTACTTATTCTTTGAATTGCCTTACCGTAAGAATTAAATTTACCTCCATCAGAAAAACTATCTGGGGTCATGTTTAAGACACCCATGAGTATATGGCTCTTTTTATCTAAAAAATTCCTTTTTTTTGTGATTTTTTTTATATCTTTTAAAATCTTTTTTTTTATTGTTAAAGGTAATTTCTTAATATCTTTAATATTGATAACTTTTGATTGTACATTCTTTTTATCTCTAGTAAAAATTTCTATTTGATTAAATGATATAAATTTGTTGTTGTTAAGAGGTAATGTTATTTTTTTTTTTACTAATGTTTTTGAATTAGATCCATAAAAAAAATTACACGCGCGAGTGTAATATTTTTTCATACTTTTTTATACTGCTGGCTTAGGTTTTAATCCTAGGGATCCAAGTGCTGATGATCTACTACCATCATCTTCATCTTCCTCTTTGAAAGATCTTGTTGGTTTAACATTTTTTAAAACTAAGTCTCTGATTTCATCACCTGATAATGTTTCGTATATTAAAAGAGCTTTAGCTAATTTATGTAAGTCATCAATTTTATCGGTTAATACTTTTCTGGCTCTTTCATAACCTGTATCAACTATTTTTTTTACTTCTATATCAATTTTTTTTGCAGTTTCCTCTGACATATTTTGTTGTTTTGTTACAGATCTTCCAAGAAATACTTCTTCTTCATTTTCACCGTACGCTAATGGACCTAGTTCTTTGCTCATTCCATATTTTGTAACCATATTTTTTGCCATTTTTGTAGCCATATCTATATCTGATGATGCTCCTGATGTGACTTTGTCGTGACCAAAGATTATTTCTTCTGCTATTCTTCCTCCCATTGCTACAGCAATATCTGAGTACATTTTTTCTCTTGTAACTGATAATTGATCTCTTTCTGGTAGTCTCATAACCATCCCTAGCGCCCTTCCTCTAGGAATTATTGTTGCTTTGTGAATAGGATCAGATGCTTTTTCATTTAAAGCAACTATCGCATGACCGCCTTCATGGTATGCAGTAAGTTTTTTTTCATCCTCTGACATTACCATTGATCTTCTCTCGGCTCCCATCATTACTTTATCTTTGGCTTCTTCTATGTCGGACATTGTTACGACTCTTTTATTTTTTCTTGCTGCTAGTAATGCTGACTCATTAACCAAATTTGCTAAATCGGCTCCAGAAAATCCAGGTGTTCCTCTTGCAATTGTTCTAAGTTTTACGTCAGGACCAGTGCTAATTTTTTTAACGTGCACCTTTAAAATCGCTTCCCTTCCAATTATATCTGGATTTCCAACAACTACCTGTCTGTCAAATCTTCCAGGCCTCAAAAGAGCTGGGTCTAATACATCTGGTCTGTTTGTTGCGGCAATTAAAATTATCCCCTCGTTTGTATCAAAGCCATCCATTTCCACAAGTAACTGGTTTAGTGTTTGTTCTCTCTCATCGTTCCCTCCTCCCAAACCAGCTCCTCTACTTCTTCCAACTGCATCTATTTCATCTATAAAAATTATACATGGGGAGTGTTTTTTTCCTTGTTCAAACATATCTCTTACTCTCGATGCTCCTACTCCCACAAACATTTCTACAAAGTCTGAACCTGATATAGAAAAAAAAGGTACATTAGCTTCGCCGGCTATAGCTTTAGCTAACAATGTTTTACCTGTACCTGGAGGGCCAATTAATAGAGCCCCCTTTGGAATTTTTCCTCCTAAACGACTAAATTTTTTTGGATCTTTTAAAAATTCAACAATTTCTTCAACCTCTTCTTTAGCTTCTTCAACACCTGCTACATCGTTGAAGGTCACTTTGCCTTGAGCCTCATTTAACAACTTTGCTTTAGATCTTCCAAATCCCATTGCTCCACCTTTACCTCCCTGCATTTGACGCATAAAAAATATCCAAACACCAATAAGTAAAAGCATTGGGAACCATGATAGTAAAATTCCTAAAAGTGATGGCATTTTGTCTTCTTGGGGTGAGGCTACTATGCTGACACCGCTAGATGAAAGTTTATCTACCAATTCTGGATAATTTGGAGAATAGGTTTTAAATTCACTTCCATCTGCTAAAACTCCAGATATATTATTTCCTTGAATTTGGACTTCTACAACCCTACCATTTTCAACCTCATTTAAAAAATTAGAAAAGGGTAAAGAATTGCTCTGTGAATTAATTTTATTAGGGTCTTGAAACATATTAAAAAGTCCTACTGATAATAAGACTATTATGACCCACATTATTAGATTTTTAATATTCATAACTATTTAAATAATCATTAATTGATTTTAAACAAGTATATTTTATTAATGCATAAGTTGTAAATAAGACAAAAAGTGACCAATTAGTCATAAACTTTATAGTTTTTCTACTTTTAAACATAAATTATCGCCTTTTTTAAAAAAAATACATCCTCCTAAAGTGGATCTTTTGAAATCTCTTTTGTTCAAATCTGTTATTAAATTATCGACTTTTTTAGACCTGACATCATAGTAATTATTTTTTAATCGCTTTATAGACTCGTTGATTAGAGCTATTTTGGTATCCTTATTAAGATCGTTATATATTTTGTAATCTATAAAAATTACTTTATTAACTTTTTTAATATATTCTTTAAAAATGTTATTCAAATATCTGTCTAGGGTAATCTTACTTTGAGACAAATTTTGAATAGATCTAAAAATTTGTTCATACTTTATACCGCTTTTCTCTAACGGTCTTTTTAGACTTCTTATTTTTGTTCTAAGGTATTTTGTATTTTTGTTTGAGGGATCTTTAATGTATTTACCAAAAATATTTTTGGTAATCTTAATTAAAAATTTTTTTTTTGTGTCTAGTAAAGGTCTAAATAAAATAATTTTACTATCAATTTTACTATGAAGTTTCATAGAAGATAGTCCTTTTAGACCACTTCCTCTTGAAAGTCTTATAAAAAAAGTTTCTACCTGATCTTCTAAATTGTGCGCAGTAAGGATAACTTTAAAATTGTTTTTTTTACAATAATTAATAAGAATATCGTATCTAACATTTCTTGCTTCTGACTGTACATTTTTAGTAATTTTTTTTTTACTTAAAATAACTTTCAGATTTACATTATTTGACTTTAAAAGTTTTTTAACTTTTTTAGCCTCCTGATTAGAATTTTTTCTTATATTATGATCTACTAATACATAATGAAACTTAGATTTATTTATAATCGTATAAGCTTTAGTTAAAGCTACCAGAGCGAGACTATCTGGCCCACCAGAAACTGCTACTAGGAACTTATTTTGACTTAGTTTATCTAATTTTTTTTTAAAATTTAGAAAAATTTTAGATAAATCTTTAAAATCTTTAAATCCGTTTTTAAGATTTACACTTGAATTTTTTTTGCTCATATTGAGCTTTTTGTAACACAGACTTGTT
>MDSV01095117.1_pt1 | contig 14369 bp, 15 predicted proteins | sample 810851 | NCBI WGS metagenome assembly MDSV01 (sample SAMN05326640, study PRJNA326480) | marine metagenome | isolation source: seawater | place: Atlantic Ocean: North East | collected 2012 | reverse complement strand
GTTCTTTTTAAAAGATTTCTTCTAGAAACTAAGTCAACCCCTATATGACGCATTTTATTATATAACAAACTGCTGGAGATATCTTTGGTATGTGGAATTTCAACTAACTTACAATTTATTTTTTTTAAAGTTCCTATTACTTTTTGCCTTAAGTTATAATCATAACTATTTCTATCTTTCCAATCATCACCATGAACCATAATATCTGGTTTGATTTTTATCAAATTTTTTGAATAATCCCACTCGTCCTGGGGTATAACTTTACTTACTCCATTAATTGAAAGTAACATTTTTTTTCTATTTTCCCACGGCAATAAAGGTAATCTTTTCTTTTCTAAAACTGCTTTATCAGTTAACAATCCGACAGTTAAGTTGCCTAATTTTTTTGCTTTTTTGATAAGATTTATATGTCCGTGATGAAGAATATCTGCTGATAAAGCAATATAAACATTTTTATTCTTTTTCATAAATTAATCTATCTTTTTTATAGAGTTGTTAAATTCTTTCCATTGACCAAAATCAAGCCAATCTTCGTTAGCAATATGATAGAGGCCAATCCTTTTTTTATTTTTCTTTAAGGTTTTAATTATATCTTGAATATCGTATCTAGTGTTTTTCTTTAAAAATTTAATTGTATCTTTTTTGAAAATATAAAAACCAACATTTATTAATTGAGTATCTCTTGGTTTTTCAATAAGTTCTACTAATCTTGAATTGCTTTCCCTACAAATACCATACGGACTTTGAATAGTCTTTTTAGCAACTACCATTGTTAAATCATTTTTTTTTTTCAGGTGTGTGTTTAAAATTTCTCTATAATTGGTATTCAAAATGATATCACAATTCGTAATTATACAATTTTTAAATGGGTGGTTTTTAATCATACTAGCGGCGCCAATTGTTCCAAGTCTTTTATTTTCTTCAATAAGACTAATTGGGTTGTTATTTTCTGAATTTGATAAGTGATATTTTAAAGCTTTATCCTTTTTATTAATTGATAAATTTATATTGTAAAATTTAGAACTGTAAAATTTTGATAAAATGATATCCAAAATAGTTTGTTTTTTTATAGGTAACATAGATTTAGAAAAAAATTTTGTGAAAGGTCTCATTCGTAATCCCTTACCGCCTGCCATAATAAGAATTAAATTATCTTCCTTAATTGTTTTGTCACTCAGGTTATCTATATAATTTACAACCTTTCCCTGGCTATTTAAAACAGGAATTAACGAATATTTATTATGAAAATCTGACCTTCCAACTTTAACCTTGTTCTTAATAAAGTAAGGATTTTTAAAATATACTGATTTAATTTTTTCGTTTAATTTCTTTTTTTTAATTAAAGCCCTTCTTATGTCTCCGTCATTTATAGTTCCTAACAACTTTTTTTTCTTATCAACTATTATTAAACATCTTAATGACAGCTCTTGAAGTTTCTTGATTGCTTCCAAAATTGTCAAATTTTCTCGAACTAAAATTTTACTAAGCTTATTTTTTTTCATAAAAAATTGTTAATAATCTGTTTGAATATTTAAACTTTTATTTTTATTAAATCTCCTGATTTATAGTTTTTGTTTGATCTTAGTTTTAAAAGTTTATTAAATTTCATGGGTGATATTCCTTTAAATGGTCTCAAGCAAGCGAGATTTTCTCTTGAAAATTTTTCTCCTTTTTTAATATTGTCAGAAGCATAAATCGACTTTCGAGCAATCATAATGTTTTTTTTCTCGCTTTTACTTACAATTTTTTTCTCAACTCCTAATGATTTTTCAACGTTTCTGATAGAGTTTATTAGTAATTTTAATTCTTTTTCGTTTAAGCTAGACTTATGATCGGGTCCAGGTAGGCTTTTTGAAATAGTAAAGTGCTTTTCTATAATTTTGGCACCCATTCCAACAGCTGCTATCGATGCTTCAATTCCTTCAGAATGATCAGAATAACCTATCGTAGCAAATTTAAATCTTTTATTAAATACTTTAATCGCTTTTAAATTTAAATCTTTGTAAGGCGAAGGGTATTCAGTGTTGCAATGAAGAATTGATAAATTTTTTTTATTTAAACCATTTTGTAATAATATTTTTACAGCTGTTGAAACCTCTTTTAAATTACACATTCCAGTTGATAATATTATGGGTTTTTTTGTTTTAGCTACTTCGATTAATAAAGGCAAATTAGTTATTTCACCAGATGGAATTTTAAAGTAGTCAATTTTAAACTTTTTCAACGTATTTAGTGATTTTATGGAAAATACAGAAGAAAGGAACTTGATCTTTTTTGAATTACAATAATTAAATAATCTTCTGTGCATTTCAAAACTCATTGAAAGATTATCTATCATCTCATAATGACTTATCTTTTTAACATTCTTTTGTTGATATCTTGCTTTTGGAGCATTTTTTGAAACTAAAGAGTCTGCGGTAAAGGATTGAAATTTAACATAATCTGCTCCTGCTCTTTTAGCAATATCGATTAGTTTGAATGCATTTTTAATCGTGCCATTATGATTTCCTCCGGCTTCAGCTATTACAATAATTTTATTTTTGTTCATGAAGATAATATCTTTTATCTTTTATTACTATATAAGGCTTAAAATTCTTATAATATGTTGATCGGATTTTTTTATAAAATAACTTTTTTATTTTTTCAGTTAAATTAATTTCATAAAACTTGTCTAAAGCTTTATTATTTTTTATTGTATTTGACCAATTAATATTTTTATTTTTTTTTATAAACATTTCTATCTTTTTAGGATGTAATAAAATTTTTCTTATAATCTTAAATCCTGTAGTTAAACATTCTTTATGAACTTTGGTAAGTAATGAATCAACATTTTCTTCTTTGGTAATTTTGAAGTCTTTCTTGAAAATAATCTTACCAGAGTCGATTTTTTTTTTCATTATGTGTATTGTAAAACCATATTTTTTTTCTAAATTAAATAAAGCATAATTCAAACATCCTATTCCTCTATATGTTGGAGGACCTGGATGTAAATTTATGGCATATTTTTTTGCTTTGCATAATTGAGACGAATTAAGTATCTTATAATTTCTATAGCAAATTATAAAATCATAATTTTTCTTTATTGATAGTATTCTTTTTTTTTCTGACCAAATGCTATTTATTTGATTTTTCTTTGAAATTTTTTTTAATTTTAAAAAAAATTTATAACTATAATTATCATTTTTTCTTCCAATAAATAAAATTTGCATTTATTTGATTAAAATTTTTAGTGTTTTAAATATTTTATTTTGTTGTTTTAAAGCCAATCCTGGATGTGATGGCAGAATAATTACTTTGTTCCAAAATTTGGATGTATTCTTTAAATTATCTCTATAGTAATTCTTATATGGTTTTTGAAGATGCAGCGGTTTCCAAAAGTAATCTAATTGAATATTGTTTTGATGAAAAACTTTTTTAAATTTCGTGAAAATTTTTTTTGTATCAACAATCAATGCAAAAACCCAATTAACTTCCTTCTCGTCATATATATATCTAAGATTACTTTTTTCAAAAAATTTTGCATATTTTATAAATAATTTTTTTTTCTTTTGTAAAATTTTAGTCAAATTTTTTAATTGTGCTAACCCTAAGGCTGCTTGCATATTATTCATCTTTGCATTAAAACCGATTGCGATATAATCATAATTTGATTTACTTTTGCCCACATTAGCTAGTGTTTTTGCTATCTTCATAAATTGTTTTGAATTGGACGCAATTAAGCCACCTGAGCCAGTCGTCATTGTTTTGTTTCCATTAAAAGAAAAGCAACAATTTAACATATTTTTATTTTCAATTTTGTTAAAAATTTTAGGATCATGACAAGCCGCAGCGTCAAATAAAATTTCTAAGTTATGTTTTTTTGCAAAATGAATATATTTTTTAAAACTAATTTTTCTTCCAAAGGTTAAGACAGGAACAAGGGCTTTTACTCTTTCTTTTGAAGATTTGAGAAAACATTGGCCTTTTATTTGAATTGTTTTTTTTTTAAATTCATTTTCTAGTGAGTCTAAACTCAAGTTTAGTTGACTATCGCAGTCAATGAACCAAGGTTTCGAGTTATTGTAAATTATAGCGTTTGCTGTTGCAGCAAAAGTGTAGGAAGGTACTACAACAATATCGCCTTTTTTTACACCTAAAGCTTTAATTGAAATTTGTAGCGCGGTTGTTCCCGAGTTCACAGCTAAGGTATATCTAAAATTATATAATTTGCAGAACAGTCTTTCAAATTTATTAATCAGTTCACCTGCAGTTGACACAAAGTTTGTATCAATACATCTTTTGATATTTCTTAGCTCCCCTCCTTTTAAATAAGGAATATAACTATTAATCATCATGCGTTGTAAAATATTTTGGATTTTATGTCCCCGTAAGAATTAGAATTTAATTTTTCAATCATTATTCGTGCTTCATTTAGAATATTACTTTTCGGCTCCAATTTAAAAAAATTTTTCATTTTTTTAAAACTTAATCTATAACTTCTTAAGTCCGGATCCTTATCTACTATTTGAATATTAATATCTTTGAAATAATTCTTTTGAATTAAATTTGCTATTTCAAGTTTCTCATAATTTTCATTTTCATATCCCAAATTAAATATCTGAGATTTAAATTTATCTGTACTTTCATCAATTATAATTTTATATACTCTTGCTGGTTCTCCCACCCACATTAAAGGCCTTACCATCTTTGGGCCAAAAACCACTATTTCTTGTTTTTGAATGGCGTCTAGTACTAAATGATTTAAAATGAGATCAAATCTCATTCTTTGAGAATCTCCATAGACTGTTGAGGGTCTAAATACTGTTATTTCAATTTTATCTGAATATATATCTAAAATTTTCTTCTCACAATCAATCTTCGTTCTTGCATAAAGTGAAACTGGATTTAATTTTGTTTGCTCGTTTGCAATTTGGCTAATATCTTGAACTCCATAACTACTAGCTGTTGACATAAAGATAAATTTTTTTACATTATATTCTACACAATTTTTTATTAGATTAATTGTTGCGTCAAAGTTGATAGATTGAGTATCACTTTCGGAAACATTACACGCCTTTTCTCCTACCAAAGCCGCTAAATGAATTAATGTATTTGTTCCTTTTAATTCATCTTTAAACTTATCTATTTCTCTAATGTCGCAATTAATAATTTTAAGGTTTTCATTTTTAGAAAAAACATTTAATGAATTTTGATCAAATAAAAACTTGTCAATAATTGTGACTCTATAATTACCTGTTGCAAGCAGTTCTTCGACTACTTTTGCTCCAATATACCCCGCTCCTCCAGTAATAATAACTTTTTTTAAATCCAATTTGAGTTCCCTGTTAACTTATATTCAATATTTTTCTTTTTAAAAATGTCTTTTTTATTAAAAAAGGTACTTGTATTATCTAAGAAAAATTTACACTTAATCTTTTTAAGTATCATTGCTTTATTAGAAGAAAACTTTAAGTGATTTACATGATATACTATGCAATCAAATTTTGAAATGCTGCTTAGATCAAAAGTGCCAATGTTTAAAATTTTTTTTATTTCTTGTTTTGAATAATATGGATCAAATAAGCTGCAGTTTACGCCGTTTTTTTGCAAATATTTCACAAATGGAATAACTGGTGATAATGCAAAAACTTTTAAGTTTTCTTTGTAAGAAAGACCAAAGATCCCAACTTTTTTTATTTTTCTTTTAATAATCGACTTAGCTATTAATATATTTATTGAATTATCAATTTTAACTGCCTCTTTAAGTATAGATAGTTTGTTCTTTCTTTTTGAACCAGTTAATATATATTTGCTTGAAACAGGTATGCAATAACCACCGCTACCAAAACCTGGATAAAAAGTTCCTATATTCCACTTTGTGCCAACTAATTTTAATGCTTCTCTAACGTCTAAATTAGGAAATGCTAAAGATAATTGATTTGCCATTGCAATATCAACATGACGATATGAGTTTTCAAATGATTTCACAAGTTCAGATATCTTATAAGAAGATGCTTCATGTAACCTTTTGCAGACAATTGATAAAACTTTTTTTGTTAAATATGTACACTTTTTGCTCCATCCACCAAAAACCCTATCCATTTCTACAAGGTTTTTTGAATTATCAACGAACCAATCTCTTCTGGGTGCGACTGAAAAAAAATATTTACCCTGCTGTAAATGATTAATCAAATATTTTTTAATAATTTGTTCAGCTGTACCTGGTGTAAGAGTAGACTCAACAATTATTAAGGCCTCGCTAAAGTTTATTTTAATTTGTTTAATTACTTTTTCTAAAATTTTATTGTGTGGTACCCCATTTTTTTCGGTTGGAACACATATAAAATGTATCATTGGCTTAAATTTTTTAAGTTCATTTACACTTTCAAAGAAAATTAATTCTTTTGTTTTTATTTTAGGCTTTATTGAAAAGCCAAGCCACTTTTTAAAATCATCGTCTTTAATAGTACCTTTATTTAAATTTTCGACTAGTTTTTTATCAACATCAAAACCTATACAATTTTTTTTTTTAGAAAAAAAACCAGCGGTTGATAAACCAATATAGCCCACTCCCCAAATACAAAAAGGTAATTTTTTAGAATTAATTGATCTTTTAATTTTTGAGAATGTATTGTTAAATTTGGTCATAAAATTTTTTTTTAATTAGTTTGTTTTTTTTAATTGAAAATATCTTATTTAAAATTTTATTTAAGTTTACAAAATTTTTATTATAGTATAAATTTTGTACCACTTTCTTTTTTTTATTCTTTAAAATTTTATCAATAATCTTATTTAAATTTTTTTTCTCATAACCACAATCAATAATATTTTTACTTTTCAACCTTCCTTTTTGCCTTTCTCCTAAATTTATAACAGGTAAATTCATAGATGGAGCTTCAATTATTCCGCTAGAAGAATTGCCAATCATTAATGATGCATGATACATTGCGTCATAAAAATTCCTGCCAAGTGAATTAATTAAAAAAATGTTTTTATATTTTTTTGCGTAAATACGAATTTTTTTTTGAACTTTATTACTATAAGTATCAAAATTACTTGAAGAGATTAAAAAGTTTTCTGCTTTTCGATTTTTAATTGTTTCTAAACAAGAAACAATTTGTTTTTCACTTTTTTCATAATTTAATGTTTCTATGTTAAAGAAGAATAAAATAAGATTATTATTATTATTTATATTTAATAATTTATATAAATTTTTTTTTGAAATTTTGCTTTTAAATTTTTTTAGAAAAAAGGCCGATGGTGAGCCCAAGCAAAAAACTTTTGAGGGATCCTCTCCCATTTGAATAACACGCCTTTTATAAGTTGAGTGACATACAAAATGAACATGTGATGACTTTGTAAGCATATTTCTATGAACATCATCAATTGAACCTCTTGAAATTTCACCTCCATGAAAATGAATAATTGGTATTTTAAAAGGTATACAAGCAGTTGCAATTGCAAGACTTTCAAATCTATCGCCGATTAAAAACACGTAATCAATATTTTTTTTTCTCAGTATATTTGAAGATAATGCTACATAGCTGCTAAATTGATTAGTTATGCCTGATGGACTACTATCTCTAAAACTTTGTTTAATTTTATAATCAATATTAAAACCATCTTCAATGATTTCTCTAAAAGAGTTGCCATACTTAGTTTCATAATGCATCCCTGTTGCTAAAATATTCAAATGAATATTTTTATTTTTTTTTATTTTATTTAAAATCGGCTTCCAAATATTCCAGTCTAGTCTACCTAATGTGACTATTAGTAATTTTTTCTTTTTTTTTATTTTCATGCTCCAGTTACTCTTATTTACATCAGACTATTTAATATTTTTTTAAATTTTACGTTTCCTTTGTCTAAAAAAGCGACTTTTTCGATAATTTTTTTAGTCTTATCTCTCCATATTTTTTCTTTCGAATGAATCACAAAATTTAATACTCTTGAAACTTCCTTTAGATTTGACTCATTTGACCAAAATATTCCTCTCATCCGAATTTTTGAAAACCAAAAAACATCGAAATGACCTTTCATCAATTTTGTTTTGTTGTTAAATATTGCTGTCCTATTTCCTCGTGCTAAGCTTTCAATTCCAAAAGAAGAGTGTGAACTTATGACTGCCATCATTTTATCTGATAGGTTGTATAAATTTCTAACATTGTCATTATAATGAAATTTAAATTTTTCGTCTTTTAATATCTTTTTATAAAACTCATGTTCTCTTTTTTCATTAAATCTTCCGGCAATCTCTAAATTAATCTTATTCTTTTCACAATAAAGGTATAAATTCTGTACCAATATCGTATCTGGTTTAAAAACCTTTGATTTATAAGTTTCATAATCTCGTTCGTATCCACTGGCTATAAATAGAATAGAATTATTTTTATGTCTTATTTTTTTCTTTTTAAAGAAATTATTTTTAAAAGATCCATGTTCAATTGTTTTTGTTTTTATATTTTCTTTGTATAGATTTGAATAACTTTTATTAAGAGTAAAAATATAATCAGCTTTTAAATGTTGTTTATCTTTGAAATTTTTAAAAAAAAATTTGTTTCTATAACTGTTTTGAACAGAAATTATTTTAAGATATGGTAGATGTTCTTTTAATTTATAGTACCAAATCAAATTATCATTAAAAGTTAATAAAATTTTACACTTAGATTTTTTAATATATTCAACAGAATAATTGAAAAAATTTTTTTTATTACTACTAAAAAATAATTTAAAAAGTACAAAAATATTTAATTCATTTAGTCTTACATCTAAGAAAGAGTATGATTTAAAATTTATAATTTTTTCAAACTCTGGTCTAAAAATATTATCTAATACTAACAAACGACATTTTTGAGGACTTTGAAATATTTTTTTTGCAAAAAATAATTTTACGATCTTTTTTAACACAATTTACTAAAATCTTTTTCTTAAAATATCTAAAGAATTTTTTATAGATTTTATCATGTAATTAAGCTGGTTGTTATTCATCCAAACATGAAAAGGGAAAGAAATCATATTATCGTAGAAATAGTCTGTATTTTTGCATTTTGGTTGTGTTGATAATCCCATCTTCTTAAATAAAGAATATCTGTATAAAGGATAATATTGTGTAGAACATTTAATATTATATTTTGAGTAAAGTATTTCAAATAAATCGTTTCTATTGATTCTTTTTGTTGGTTTGTATAAGGCACTTAAAAGATGGTAAACATGGCGATTTTTTTTGAAAGACTCATTAAATTTTAATTCAGGATAATTGCTTAAGCTTTTAATGACTTTTTTGGCTCTTTTAATTCTCAAGTTATTTAGTGTTTTAAGACGCTTTAACATTACAATTCCTGCCCCACATTGAATTTCGCTCAAAGTAAATTTAAAAGGCCAAAAATTTTTCATATCAAGATCTAAATTTCCCATAGCGGGTAACCAATATTTTCTCTTTTTTTGTGAAAAATTAGTATGTCCATTATGTCTCAAGCCTTTGACTTTATTCGCAAGATATTTGTCCTTAACGAATAACATTCCACCTTCTCCCAAGGTTGTTATATTTTTTTGTGCGTGAAATGAAAAGCAAGAGAAATCTCCCATGCTACCCACTTTTTTCCCATTTACCTCTGCTCCTAAAGCTTGAGCGCAATCTTCTATTATCTTGATTTTTCTTTTTTTGCATATGCTTCGCAATTTTGAAAAGTTTACTGCATATCCATAAAGATGCACTATAACTATCGCTTTTGTTTTTTTTGTAATCTTATCTTCAATATCGTCTAAATTTACCGTTCTTGTATCTAAATTAATGTCAGACCAAATAATTTTTGCTTTATTTCTTGCAAATGGAATTGCAGAGGCACAATATGTATGTGCTGGAATGATAACTTCATCATTCTTTTTAAAGTTCATCAGTATAGCAATTAATTCTAAAGCTGAAGCTGCTGAGCTTACAGCAAAAACATTTTTTTTACCTAAATATTTTGCAAAATCACTTTCAAATTTTTTTAGATATTCCCCCTGTGTTAAAGGATCAGCTTTTTTAATAATCTTTACTAAGAAATCTATTTCTGATTTCTGATAGTCATGTGCTCTTCCGCTCCAATTTATTTTCATTTTTTTAATAAAGCTGAAACTATTTTTGCTTCTTCTATATCGTTAATTTCAACAGATTTGCTTTTTTTCATCTCATAAAATAAATGATTTTTGTCTGAATGTAGCATTTTCTTTTCTAACAAGCTTTTATGTGTTGCAAATATTGCTCCATTTTGAAAAAAAGAATCTACTCCAAAGTCTTGTCTTCTTACAAATATTTTTTTTGGTTTTAAAATTTTTCTCCAAGAATTTTTATATTTTGTTATTGTATCAAAAGGATGTTCAATAGACTCGGATATGCTAAATAAACTTTTGGGTTTGTGCTTTTTTAAAATATTTTTTACATTGTCAATGTCGTTAAAAGTGCGAAGAGGCGATGTGGGCTGTAAAATCATTATATAATCAAAATATATTTTTTTTTTTGTTAACCATTTGCTAAAATCTAGAATAGTATCTAACATTGAAGTTTTATCTGTTGAGACTTTCTTTGGTCTTATATAATTTGTATTTATAGAATATCTCTTTGCTATATCTCTAATTTTTTTGGAGTCAGATAGGATATAGCCTAATGACAATTTTGATTTTTGAAAAGCTCTAAAAGTATAGTGAACAAGCGGTCGACCATTTATCTTAAAAAGATTTTTATTTTTTAATCCTTTTGAATTTGCTCTTGCGGGAATTACAGCTATTATTTTCATCAATATCTCATTACCAAATAGATCTACCGCCATCCATTAGTATGTTTTGACCATTAAGGTAACTAGATGCATCAGAACATAAAAACTGAATAATAGAATGATATTCATTCTTATTAGCCATTCTTTTCATTGGAATTAATTTTTTGACTTTAGTTAAAAATTCTTTGTTTTGATTTTCTTTTACTCCTCCTGGAGAAAAAGCGTTACATCTTATTCCTTTATCAATCCAATAAGTTGCTAAATATTTTGTTAAGCCAATTAATCCAGTTTTGATAACTGGATATGTAATAGGTTTAAAATTATTTTTCGAATATATTCGATGGTCAGGAGTAACAACTGAGTATTCTGATGCTATGTTGATAATTACACCTCCCTTTTTATTATTTTTCATATAATTGCCAAATATTTTTGAACAAATAAAAGCGCCTGTGAGGCCAACTTTAATTTCTCTTTCCCAATTTTTTAAAGAAAATTTTTCTAATGCAGTTTTATTATTCTTAAATTTAGTATCAAATTTTGGATTTAGACAGGCATTATTTATCAAAACATCAAGTTTAAATTGTTTTTTTTTTAAAATTTTAAGAATTTTTTTTACAGAACTTTCACTAGAAACATCCATTTTTAAACAAACTAATTGGAAGTTTTTATTTTTTTTGAGTAATTCTATTTTATTTTTATTAAGTTTAACTAGATCGATATCTGTCATTATAACTCTAGCTCCAACATTTAAAAGTGCTATAGAGTGCTCTAGACCTAGAGAACCAGCAGCCCCAGTAATTAAAATATTTTTATTTTTTAAAGAAAATTTATTTAATAACATCAGAGTTTAGTTGTTTGTCCACCGTCTATCACAAAATTTGCCCCTGTAATAAACTCAGATTTGTTTGAGATCAAATAGCTTACCATAGATGTAATATCATTGACTTTTCCAAATCTATTCAGTGGAACTGTTTTTTTAATCAAGTCTTTTGTTGCTTTTTTATTTTTTTTCATTTTTTTGTCCCAAACAGATCCATCAAAAAAAATATTACCAGGTGAAATGACATTTATTTTTACTCCTGAAAAAGACAAGTAATGAGATAAACTTTTTAAATAAAAATTAAGTGCAGCTTTAGCAGTTGAATAAGTTATCGGCGCTCCTTTTACCAGTTCATTACCGCAAATAGAAGATATACAAATAATAGAGCCTTTGCTCTCAATAATTTTCTTTTTTGATGCTTCAATAGCATTTGTGGCGGTAAAAAAATTTTGATTAAACATTTTTTTCCACTCTGAGAAATTTTCCTTATTAGGAGCTGAGGACTTACTCTCTCCCACATTGCAAATTAACACATCTAGCCCCTTAAGAATTTTTATTCCTTTATCAATCATTTTTCGAGCATCTTTTGGGTTAGAAAAATCACCATTTAAAAAATTTACGTTCTTGTGAAATATTTTCTTTAATTTAGAGAAATCATATTTTTTTCTACTTGTGATTATGACTTGATGGCCTTCTCCTAACAATTTTTTTGCAATTGCAAAACCTATGCCTTTACTTGAGCCAGTAACTATAATTTTTTTCTTCATTTAATTTTTTTTCGAATTTGTTTTCCTTCTACAAATTGTACCAAATTAAAATCAGGATCATAACAAAAACAAGTTTTAACTGGATCGTAAATTGATGATAGCGGGGGTGAGAAAAATTTTACTTTTTTCGTTTTTAATCTTTTGTAAACCTTATGAATGTTTTTTACTGTGAAACACATATGTATTGTACCAACTGGTGAGTATCTTCTTGGTTTTTTAATAGCTTTTTGCTTTAAATTTTTAAATTCAAGTAATTCTAAAACAACGTTATCCGGTAGTTTTGCTTTTATCACATTGGCTTTTAATTTTTTTTCATTGATTAGTTTATTAAAGTACTCTCCCTCCTCAATTATGTTCTGAATAACTTTAAAATTCAAAAGTTTACAATAAAAATTAACTGATCTTTTTAGATTTTTTACGACCAAACCAGTATGCCTATAATTAGTTATCATATGAATTTTACCAGTATTTGAACTTTTTAATCAATTCCTTTTCTTGTGCAGTAATAGTTTTTTTTCCATTTCCAACGATTGAGGCAGTTTTGTTTAGAATGTTTGACAAATTTTTCATTCCTGTTTCTGAAAGTGAAGCAGCTTGATCAGTTCCCCACATGCTTCTATCTAAAGTTATATGTCGTTCAATATAATTTGCTCCTAAAAAGTAAGCAAACAAAGACGGAGAAACTTCTGCTTCATGGCCACTATAACCTACTTCGCACTTAAATTTATTTCTTAATGTGACAATAGTTTTTAAATTTAATTGATCTATAGGACATGGATATGTAGAAACACAATGCATTAAAACAAATTTACATTTGTATTTTTTGAAGATTTTTATTGCCACTGAAATATCTTTCAGTGTACTCATGCCAGTTGAAATAAAAGTTAATTTTTTTTCTTTAGCTACGCTATTAAGTAATTTTAAATTTGTTAACATTGCTGAGGCTATCTTGTTATATTTAAGTTTATACTTAGATAAAAATCTTTGGCTATCTAGGTCCCAGGCTGAAGCAAACCAAATAATATTTTTTTTCTTACAATAATTATTTATTATATCGAATTCTTTTTTTCCAAATTCTATTTTCCATTTATACTGTAAGTATGACATTTCTCCCCAAGGTGTTGCTCTCATCTTATCTTTTTGAATTTCTGGAGTAGAGATATCGGGATTACGTTTCTGAAACTTGACAGCATCAAAACCACTTTCCTTAGCCAAATCTATTAATTGTTTTGCTAATTTAATTGATCCGTTATGATTTATTCCTATTTCGCCAATAATAAATGGTTTTCGTAAATTTAATTTGTTAATCATTTTTCATAGCTCCGCACTTTGCAAAAATACTCTTTTTACAATTGTATTATATGTCATCTTTTTAAACTGGTTTAAATAAAACTTTGTTTATATTAATTGAAGTTTTTATATTTCCCAGTATCAAATCTATTTTCTTTTTTTGTTTATCCAAAATTTTAACTACTTGGCCCAAAAAAGGACCAGATAAAATTTTGTAGTTTCTATTTATTTGTAAATTAAAAAAATCTGTTGTTAAAAATCCATTCTGGTTTTCAAATTTTTTACACATTTCAATAAATTTACTAATTTCCTTTTGTGCATAAATGCTGCCTGGCATTAATGATTTTAAACCTCGACAATATCTCACTAAAGAAAAAAAATTTTTATCTTCAAATTTTTTGTGATAACAAAATATATAATCTCCAAGCAATAAAAATTTCTTTTTTTTGATTTTATTTCCAAAAAAATGATCTATTAAAATTTTTGGTGTATAGATTTTAAAATCTTTACCTATTTTTTTTTCTAGATCTTGAAAAAATAAAGATGTTTTGTTTTTATTTATTTTAAAAACTACCCACATTACTTTTTTAATTCTCTTTTGAGTTGATCATATTCTTTCATTTTTCTTTTCATATAATTGATCGTGAGTTTTGTGCGCTCTGATATACCTTTTGGCGTAAGAACGTACTTAATATATTGAGACTTATTTTTTTTTGACCTGAAATTATTAATCTTAACAAAACCTTTGAATATGAGAGC
>MDSV01147915.1_pt1 | contig 14371 bp, 5 predicted proteins | sample 810851 | NCBI WGS metagenome assembly MDSV01 (sample SAMN05326640, study PRJNA326480) | marine metagenome | isolation source: seawater | place: Atlantic Ocean: North East | collected 2012 | reverse complement strand
GGCGGCGGCGGCGGGATCTTCAACCTCTCGGGGATGGACATCTTCGGGACCGGCCTCGGTTCCTCGGGCGCGTCGCTCGAGAGACCCGCCTCGGAGGACGGCGGCTCGATTCGCGACGGATCCGTCTCCGGGTCGAGGAAGGTGAGGTTCCCCGACGAGAGCGCCGATCGTCCGGGTTCGGGCGACGACGAAAAAGATCCCGCCGAGACGCGGGCCGCGCTGGAGTCCACCGTGGAGTACGCCCCGACGCCGACCAAACGCAACCCGCGCGGCGTCGGCAAGACCTCCGCGAAGCTCGCGCCGTTCCGCGCCGGCGGCGACGAGGGCGTTCCGGTCGGATCGGACGAGGCGGACGTCGACATCGACATGCACCCCGCGTCGGAGCGGGCGCTGCGTCACGCCGCCGGGCGGTGGGTGATCCCCCCCGAGGAGCTGACGCTGGGCGTGCGCATCGGCAGAGGTTCGTTCGGCGAGGTGTTCACCGCGGACTGGCTCGGCACGGAGGTTGCGCTGAAGCAGATGCACAACAAGAACGTGTCCGGCGAGGCCATCGAGGAGTTCGCGGGCGAAGTGCGCATGATGCAGTCCATGCGCCACCCGAACGTGGTGCTGTTCCTAGGCGCCGTCGTGCGCGGACCCACGCTCAACATCGTGTGCGAACTCATGCCCTACGGCTCGCTGCACGCGCTGCTGCACGGCACGTCGCGCAACGGCGTGGAGCTCTCCACGAACGGGCGTCTGCGCGAGCAGATGGCGCGCGACTGCGCGCGCGGTATGTCCTACCTGCACTCGCGGTCGCCGTCGGTGGTCCACCACGACCTGAAACCCGCCAACTTGCTCGTGGACGCCAACTGGACGGTCAAGGTGTGCGATTTTGGCATGGCGCGATTGAAGCACTCGTCGAAGCTCGGGTCCAAGTCCCCCGGGGGCACGCCGGAGTGGATGGCGCCCGAGGCGCTGCGGAACGACCCCACGGACGAGAGCGCCGACGTGTACAGCTTCGCCGTGATCCTCTGGGAGCTCATGACTCTGAAATACCCCTGGGAGGAGCTCTCCTCGCCAGTGCAGATCGTCGTGCAGGTGGCGTTCCTGCACAGACGCCCGAAGCTGCCCACGTGGCTCCCCAGCCACGCCGTGCAGCTCCTGCAGCGGTGCTGGCACAAGGACCCGGGCGAGCGGCCCGCGTTCCCGGAGATCCTCGAGCAGCTCAAGGTGGGCATGCCCGAGGCGTGGGTGGACATGCCCGCGAGCGACTCGCCGCGCTCGCTCATCGCCGCCAAGCAGAAGAAGGCGGAGGAGGCGAAGGAGGGCGCCGGCGAGAAGCGGACGGCGCCGGGCGAAGAAACCGGCGGCTCCGGCGTCGGCGATCCCGCCCGGTCGTCGGGAAAGGCGCGGGTAGGGCGCGGCGAGCCCCCGAGCCCTTCGTTCGCGGACCTCGCGGGCGCGTCGCAGACCGCGTCGCCGTACGACGGGAGCATGAAGCGCTCGCCCTCGCCCTCGGTGGAGGTGGAGGCGAGCGGCTTCGTCAGCCTGAAGGGCCTGCGACCGATCAAGACCCCGGCGGCGAAGCCCGGGAAGAAGCGCGCGCTCGGGCCGTCGCACGCCGCCGAGAGCGGGTCCTCCAGCGAAGACGACGCGCCCGCGCCGCAGGGGTATTCGCGGAAGGAGACGTCGCCGTCAAGCCCGCTCGCGAGCGGGCTCGACGGCGGCGACGGGAGCGCAGCGAAGGTTCAGACGGCGCAGATGGCGGCGGCGGGCGCGCTCAAGATGCCGGGACTTTCGCCCATCAAGGTGAAACCGCTCCAGGCGGCGAGGTGACGACGACGACGGCGCGACGAGGAACGACGACGCCGAGACTCTTGCCGCCGTCGCGATGACGACGAGGGAGACGCGGAGAAGAGGTTCTCCAGGTGGTATGTTATATGACTCATACCGAAAGAAACATCACACGCGAAAAAGAACGCACCGCAAAAAACGAAAAACGCGCGTCGCGACGCGTCGACGTGCCGTGTAGACGTGAGTAGTATCGATGCCACACGAGTAGAGCGCGCGCGCGCGCCTATCGAGAATCCGTCGCGCGTCTTTCCGGAGACTCGAGGCTCGCCGGGACCTCCATCACCGCCGCCTCCACGCCCGCGCCGATACCCACCTGGCCGAGCGCGATCTTACCGACGCCGTCTTGTCCCCAGTTCAGCCACGAGTTGACGACGGTCCAGTAGTACTCGCCGCTCGCTTCGTCCTTGCCCCAGCCGATGATCTTCATCACATGCCCGCCGTGGTTGTCCCCGCGCAACTCCGGGTCCTCGCTTTCGCGGAACACGCCGTCCGAGTACGCGTAGAACTCCTCGTAGATGTCCCCAGCGTACGTGCTCACCGGGCCGTTCGTGTACAGCTCCCGCGCGATGCACGCGTAGTCGAACGTCGGACACGACGTGATCGCCCTCGCCTTGACCTTCGTGTTCATGTCCCCGAAGGAAGCGGAAGACATCGCGTCTTCGGCGTCGCCGGCGTCGCCGCCGAGCGCGGCGGCGGCGATGTCGTCGCCGCTCTTCGCCGCCGCCGGCGGATTCGAGCTCGAGCGCGTGCACGTCGCGGGACACTCCGGCGTGGGAAACACGGAACAAGGGTGGTTGCACGCCTCGAACGGGTACGGCGCGCACGTCTCGATGTCCCCGAACGCGCCGCCCGTGACGACTCCCGTCTTCATGGCGTACTCGTACGCCACCGAGCTCTCCCCGCCGTCGCATCCGGCGGCGCCGTTCCCCCTGGCGCACGCCAGCAGCTGGAACGGCGACAGCTCCCGGGCGACGGCGCCGTCCGTCTGGACGCACAGCCTGTCCGACATCACCTCCGCGGGCGCCATCGCCCAGCACGACCCGCAGTTCCCCTGGTCGCGCCCGCGGCCGATCAGCGCCGCGCACCGCGGCCACTTCTCCCGCGCGTCAAACGCGTCGGGCAGCCCGTGCCGCGCTGGGCGGAAAGGCGCGCCGCGGCTTGCGCTCGCCCGCGATCCCAGGAAGTCCTCGATGAAGCCGCCCAGCCGCCCCGACAAGCCGAACGTGCGCGTCACCGCGCCGAGCGCGCTCTCGCTCCGCGGCCGCGCGTTCGCGTCGACAGCGGCGTCGGACGTCGACGACGCCGACGGACGCGTCGTCGACGCGAACGCGCTGGCGCGCCACACGGAGGTGTCTTTGGGCGCCGCGGAGAGCCGGCCCCCGGACAGACGCGCGAGGTCCGCGTGCGTGGCGCTCTCCATGCCCTTGGGGACGCGCGCGCTCCAGGATCGGCCCGGCCGCGCGTTCAAACGGTCGACGAACTCGGAGGACAACGCGGGCGCGTTCAAGCGCGAGGTCCGCGACAGCCTCGCCGTCGTCGAGGACCGAGCGCCCGCGACGAAAAAGCCGCCAGCCAGACGGTCGCCCGCGACCACGCACAGAAATCCCAAGGCAGCCACCGCGCACGCCACCGCGTGCGTGGGGGTGAACCTCGCGATGCGCCTCCTGGGCGCATCCCCAGTCTCGTCCCCCGAGCGCGTCGCGAGAAGAGGCGCGCCCTCTGTCGACGCCCCGGGCGGCGACGAAGTCTTCATCGCGTCTCTCGCGTGCCTCGTTCCCTCGACGCACCGAACGCGCGTCGGCGATCTCCACGCGACGCCGCGCGAGTCGGCCGCTCTTCAACTCTCGCGCGCGGCCGGCTCACCGGATGATACGCGCGCGGTGTCTCGCGGTGTCGCGCTTCCGGTCTCAGCGCGGAGCGCCGGGCGGTTTGCCGCATTCCAAGGCGAGAGCGGGTCGAACACCTCGACGCGTCGCCGTTTCCGGAGCGTACCAAACGCTCGAACCTGACTAAATCCCATACGATTTTCACCGTGCGGCGGTTACCTTTTCTCGCCTACAACGCACGCAGGGTGAAAAATGATTATCACACTGTCGCAACCCCTCTTTTCACGACTGACCGACATGTACACGATCCGAGAGGTCTTCACGGTTCGTAACTCGAAGAAAAATCCGCCGAAAATACAGGTGACCCTTTTTGACGCCGAAGCGTCGGACAAAAGACCAACACAAGGGCCTCTCGGGGAGAACCGCGGTCGTGCGCTTTTGTCCACACTGTTTTCCGGGTGGACGTTTCAAATCTCGAAAATGTACTCACGGACACCCCTTCTATTTGAGCCACAACTGCCGCCCACGAAGACAAAGGGGGGTCACCTCGCGGAAGACAGAGGACCGCCGCGCCATCTCGCGTCACGCGTGCCTCCCCGGCTGCGCTCGACTCCAGTCGTTCGGGCGATCGTCATAGACTCGCCCTCGACTCGACGCGCGGGCTTCCGGTAGTCGCCCGTCGGCGTCGCGCGCGCCATCCCCACCGCGGGTCGGCGTCGGTTCCCTCGCGGTCGCCAAGGCACACGCATCACACGGATCACGCGCATGCGCCATGTATAAGAAGTACTGGCCCTTCCGGTCGCGGTCCCGCGCGGCCGCGCCGCGGGGAAGGCTCGAGGAGGAGTCCGAAGACGCCAGCTTCCGAGGCGGCGTGAACAAGAAGAAGCTTCGAGAGACGCCCGCGGCGGTGACAGGGGAGGCGCGCGCGTCGGACGCCGCCGCGCGCCGTGACCTTCAGACGCAAGCGGAGCGGGATCGCTTCTCCGCTCCCGTACCCGTCCGCCCTCGCGCGCGCGACGCCGCGCGCGGCCCGGTGGTGGATCTGTCCGTCTGCGTGGAGAAGTTGGACGTCGACGAGGAGGCGGAGGCGGCGCCGTCGAGGAGGACCTCGCTGGAAACCGCGCGGTCCAGTGAGTCTTCCGATGGACATCCGCGGTCGCCGTCGTCGCCGCCCTTCGAGCCGGCGCAACCCGGCGTCGCGCTGCAGGAGACGCCCGTGTTCGCGGCGAAGGCGGTCATGCTCAAGCGCGAGCGCTCGGGCGATGGCCGCCCGAAACGCTCCAGCTCTCTGCTCAGCCGCTCGATCGGGAAGGACGGGCGGGCTTCGCCGACGATTCGGCGCGAGCACTCGTGGTGCAGCAGCAGCCGCGACGCGTCGCCGCGCGCCTCTCCCGAACGAGCCTTTTCGCCCACGAAGCCCGAGGCACCGCGCATCGGGACGCGCTGAGTGCATCGGACCGAAGACCTTCGCACGACGCGTACACGGGAGATGCCTCGAACGTGTACGATGCGTATGACGCGTACACGGGAGATTCGCGGCGGCGAGCGCGACGCGCGCCGCGCGCGCGGGAGTAGTCCGGGCGTTCGCCGCGCCGCCGCGCGCGCCTTAGTGAGCTGTGTGTATGTATAGCACCGTAGATCACACACTCACGCGCGCTTCGCTTCACGTTCGCTTCGCGCACCGCTTCGCGCACCGCTTCGCCGCGTCCTTCCAAGGGCGGTGGACACCCGCTGCGGACGGTCCTCTGCCCTCGAAACAGACGTTCCCGCGCGCTTTTGCGCGGAACGGTATTCTTTGCAGACGCCGCAATCATACCGTCGGAAAGAAAATCGACGTCTTTTCAAGATAACCGACAGGGACCGAAGTGTCCGTCCGACGTTTGGTTTTTCACTTTTTGATGACTGATGCTCTCACTTCGTTTTTTCAATCAAAAGTTCGGACAAGCGTCGACACGAAGTTCTCGAAATTGTCTTTCGCGATTTCATTTTTTTGCGGCACACGGCCGCTCGCTCTCACCTCTCAGAACTCAGATCGAGATTCCAACGCCGAGTCGGCGCCGGGCGCGTCTTTCGGTGGGTCCGCGGCTCTTCGCAATCTCGAGCGCGCCGACCGTTGCGGACGCCTGGAGCGCCCGCGAACGCGCACGATGGATCCCTCGAAGATCACACCCGAGATGATGGCGTTCGCGCAGAAGCAGATGGCTAACATGACCCCCGAGCAGATGGTGCGTGGCCCCAGATCGCGCGGCGCGAACGATCGTGCCGGATTTGCGCTTCCTCGACCTTCTTCGCGAGGAATGCAGGGACCTCGGCGACGCGCGCGCGCTGGCCACACGCACTCCTCATGGCTCATGTTGTCTCCTCATGACGCTCTGTCGCGACGATGTAGTCTTCTGACGCGCTTTCTCGCCTTCTCGACACCCGCCCCGCCTCGCCCCCTCGCCGCGTCCCTCGGTTCTCGCACGTCTCTCGTGATGAAAAATCGCGCAGGCCCAGATGCAGAAGATGGCGGCTTCGATGGGCGGCGCCGGCATGCCCCCCGGCGCGGCCGAGCAGATGAAGAACATGACCGCCGATGACATGAAGCGCGCGGCCGCGGAGATGTCCAACATGGACGCCGATACGCTGAAGAACCAGTACAGCGCGGCGATGAACCAGCAGAAAGCGTCGCAGGATTACGCGTTGCGCGGCGCCGAGCAACTGAAGAAGGACGGCAACAAGCTGGTGGGCGAGGGCAAGTACGCCGAGGCTATCGAAAAGTACATGCGTGTGAAGAACAACCTGAAGGACGACGCGAGCCCGAACGCTCGCGCGCTCCGCACGTCGTGCATGCTGAACATGTCCCTGTGCTTCAACAAGACGGACCGCTTCAACTCCGCCGTCTCGGAGTGCACCGAGGTGTTGAGAGGCGACGGCCGCTCGCTCAAGGCGTACTACCGCCGCGGGCAGGCGTATTTGCACAAGAAGGCGTTCCGCGAGGCGGTCGCGGACTTGAGGCGCGCGGTCAAGCTCGCGCCGGAGGACGAGACCGTCGCCGCCGAGCTGGAGCGCGCGGTGGCTGACTTGACAGCGAGCGGCGAGGCGGATGACGGCGAGACGCCCGAGTTTGAGGTGTCCGCCGGAGCGTCCTCGGCGACGAACGCCATGGGTTTCGGCCCGGACGCGATGGCCAAGGCGGCGGAGGCGATGAAGGACCCCGACTTCATGAGCAAGGCGTCGGACATGATGGAGAACATGACAGACGAGCAGATGGAGGCGATGACAGCGTCGATGCCGGGCGGCGCGGGGATGCCGAAGATCGACCCGAAGATGGCGAAGCAGGCAGCCTCGATGATGAAGAACATGAAGCCCGAGGCGATGGAGGGCATGATGAAGATGGCCGCGGAGATGAAGGACATGGGGTTGGACCCCGCGTCCGGGGGCGCTCCCTCCGCGGACGCGATGTCCAAGATGGCGGAGAAGATGAAGGACCCGGCGATGCAGGCGGCGATGTCGGACATGATGAAGAACATCTCGCCCGAGCAGCTCAAGGAGATGTCCAAGGCGTCGGGCATGAACATGTCCGACGAGCAGGCGGAGCAGACGGCGAAGATGATGCAGAACCTCGACCCGAAAACCATGCAGCGGCTCATGGCGGTGGGCACCGCCGCGCAGTCCGCGATCGCCTTCGTGCGGAAAAACAAGCTCCTGGTCGCCGCCGTAGCCGTCGGGACCGTCGGCGTGACGGCGTCGTGGCTGATGCGCCGCTGGGGGTGGTTCGGCGATGGCACGAAGGAGGAGTTCGACCCGGTCGCGGCGATGGGTGCCGCGGCGGCGAACGGAGGGGGAGAGGACCCGTGGGAGGAAGATCAATCGTTCTAGGCAAACACCGAAGAGACGCGGAGGCGATTTTTTCGTACGAGTCGCTTCTGAGACTGTCAGAGACCCAGGCGCTGATCGCGACTTTTCAAGGTGCCGACGACACCGCCGACGCAGTCTCTGTCGCGCGAGGGTTGTCCTCCCTCGGTCGAGATGCGTGCGGTCGCACCGTCCGCGGTATCATCCGCGCGCCTCGCCGAGCCCGCATGCAGGCGCCGCGCACCTCACGTCGCGCTCCGCCGCGCGCCCGTTCCGCGCGCGGCCGTCGCGCGCCTCGCCGAAGGCGCCGGCGCGTCCCCCGACGCATCCGCATCCCTCCCCAGCAAAACTCTGTCTGACTCGGGGACCCTCGTCCACGGCGTTCTCCACGGCGACGCGCGCTCGCTGCTGCCCCCGGAGCGCACCTCAGGCCGCGCGCTCGAGCCCGCGCGCGTGGCAGACGTCTCGCGGTACTGGGCGATGCCCAACCTGCGCCCGATGAAGGACAGCAGCGACGGGTTCCTCACGTTCCTCAAGGTGTCCAGTTTCTGCATCCTCTCCGTCACGCTCGGCGTCGTGGTGTCGCACAACGCGGCGCTGCGGCGCGAGGCGGCGCGAGGCGGCCGCGCGGTGGACGTGGAGGTGTCCGACCACCTGGGCTACGGGTTCGCGTATGGCTACCAGTACGGGTACAGGTACGGCTACGGCTACGGGCACAAGTACGGCGACCCGGAGTTCACCGCGGACCGCGGCGCCGCGAACGTCGCGTGGAGCGACGCGCCGCGGGCGGAGCCGGAGCCGCGAGAACGGTGGAGCGAATCGAGCCATCCCGTCAAGAGCGTCGCGGGGAAGTTGGGCGTAGGGCTCAAGGGCGTGTGGGAAGCCATTCCAGCGTAGACGACACGCGTGTGTGAACGCCCCAAAACAAAAACGCGTCTCTCGTTTCGCGCGATGATCACCCATCGAGGGCGCGCGTTCCCGTTCGCGCCCGTTCGCGAGCGCGCGAAGGCGCGCGCGAAGGCGATTCGTTTTTTTTACTTTACAGAACTGTGGAGAGTGAAACCTTTTTTCCCCACGAAAAATCTCGCTCGTCCGGGAGGGACCGCGCTCTTTCTCATGGCGCGATGCTCTGGGTGGTCGCCGCGCTCTGGGTGTGCGCGTTCGGGGTGATGTTCGCGCTTATGTCGCGAGAGGTCAAAAGCCTGAGACAGGTCGTGCGCATGAAGGTACGCGACGTTCACGGACGTCCCCGTATCCGGTCGCTCCGCTTTTTCTGACGTCCTCTCTTTCCCACCCCTCGCCTCAGGATACGCGACGCCGCGGCTTCGGCGCGATGGAATCCGGGGGACAGCCGCAAGAGGCCGGGTGGCAACGCGGGTTCGAAGACGAGTCGCAGGTACCTTCGGCGGTGAGACGAGAGACCTTCCCGGCCGGAGGAAGGAAACGCGTGTATTAGCTCATTTCATTTTTCGAGAGGTGGCAGGATACGAAAAACCGCCGCACCTCCGCCGCGCGCTCTTCACTCGCCGCCGCCGGCCGCGGCCTTCGCCGCGGTCTTCGTCATGGCCACCATGACGTCCTTGACCGCCTTGCGGTCTCGTGCGGGCGTCTCGAAGGGCAGGCGGATCTTGAACGTCTCGCCGCCACGGGTCACCTGCAGGTTCATGCCGAGCGCGTCGAGGCCGACGATGCCGGCATCCTCCACGGTGAGCCCCACGTAGTGCTTGGTCATGGCCACGATGCTGTCCCGGTGGTCCGCGTTCATGTGCGACGCGATAGGGGTCGCGAACGCTGCGACCGGGTCGGGCGAGCCCTCAAAGTACGCCTCGCCGTCCACGCCGCCGGCGCGCGCGAAACCGCCCACGAGCCGCGCGCCGACCACCGCGTCCATCCTGTGCCAGGTGAAATCCCCGAAGTCCACCCAGAACGCGTCCGGGTGCTTCGCCAGGTACGCCTCCCTGGCCGCCTTCGCGTCTTCGGGGTCGGCGATCTTCGTCACCGTGCCAGTCAACGTGACACGGGCGTCCGCCGCGCCGGTGAATCCGGGCGCGGTCACGGTCAAGGAACAGTTCCCGTTCGCGGCGAGGTCGCCGGTGTGCCCGGACATGGATGACATGGCGAAGATGGGGCGTCCGCGGTCGTCCGCGGCGAAGCCCACGATGGAGCCCGAGGGGTACGCGCCGCCGTGCTCGCGGCCGAACGTGCTGATGACGGCATAGCGGCCGAGGTCCACCAGCGTGCGGCACTCGTCCGCGAACGAGAGCTTCGCCGCGCCAGCCTGGTGCTCGCGGAACGCCTCGATCTCGGGATCGACGTTCATCTCGGAGATGGCGGAGTCCTCGCCCACGTCGTGCGCCCGAGGAGTAGCGCACAGGAGGCGCGCGTTCGACGCGCGGGAGGGCCTCGAGGCTGCCGCGCGGAGACGCGCGAAGCCGGGCGCGAGGGCGCGCGCGGACGCGAGTGCGGCGGCGGACATGTACGCGGACCTGTCGCGCGGTGGAGACTGACGTCGGGGTGCGATGGACAGGTGACGTCGACAGTGACGAAGAAGAGAAGTTTTGCTCTGGCGCGGAAACTGGACTTGCCACGGGTTTGAATTCCTCGGCAGAATCGACGTCGCGTGACGCGAGACAGGGCGGACACGACGCGATGCCGCGTATCGGACGATAGAAGGCGCGAGTATGGCACGTCAGTCCGCGCGCGGCGCCGCGGGCGACCGCGCGCGCCACTTCGAGGTCACCGCCGACGCGAGCGGCGACTTCGTCGTGCGGGCTGTCGCTGCGCCCGAGTGTGCCCACCACGCGTCGAGTGACATGCCGCGCGAGGTTCCCCCGCGCGCGCCGCCCGACCTCGCGTTCCTCCCCGCGCACGTCTCCATCGGGCGCGCCGAGGACTGCGACGCGCACCTCCGCGCGTTTCTCGGCACGCTGCGTCGCCTCGGTCCCGCGGGGTGGCGCGTCGGCGCGACGCGCGACGAAACACAGGCGCGCTCGCCCGAGGCGGGCACCCCGGCGGGCACCCCGGCGGGCACCCCGGCGGACGCGCGCGAGGCGGCGGAGCGCGTCGAGCGCGTCCCCGAGACGGAGCGCGTCGAACGCGTCCCCGAGACGGAGCGCGTTCCCGACACGGAGCCCGGCGTCGCGGTGGACTCGGCGACGCGGCGCGTGCCCGAGACGGAGTTCCCGGATTCGGCGAGGCGCTCGCTCCCGGCGCCGGAGGGGAAGACGGGCGAGGACGGGCGAGCGCCCGTTCGCGGGACGCGCGCAGGGGACGCGCTCGCCTCGGCGGCGTTCGCGGACTCGCTCCCGGACGTGCCCTCCATCCCTCTGGACGACCCGGAGGACCCGCGCGGCCCGAACGACGCTTCCGCGGCGGAGCGCGTTCCCGAGACGCTCTTCCCGGACGAGCGGCTCCGCGGGTGCGCGGGCGGCGCGGAAACCCAGGGAGAGCTTTCGGGACCCGCCCGCGAGACGGCGCGCGACGCGGCCGCCGCTGCGACGCCCGTCATCTCAAAGAGATCGCGCGCGACGCGAGGCGGACCGCCGACCGCCGCGAAGACACCTTTTCCCGCGGACCCGCGGACCACGCCGTACGCGGAGCTCCGGCTCACGGAGGACGGCCTGTTCTCCCCCGCGCCCGAGACCGTCGCGGGGGCAACCCGGGGCGCGTGGACGCGCGGAGGCGGAGCCTCCCCCGGGCTCCCACGGTTCGGGGCGCACGGCGAGCATATCCTGCCGTCCCCGCTTTTAGAGTCGAGACTCGGGACTCGGGGCGACGACCACGACGCGTACTTCGCGGACCTCCACCGGCGGCAGCAGAGCGGTTCGCGCGAAGGCGGACCGCTGATGAATCCGCGGGGCGGCGCGGGCGCGGCGGCGCGGCGCGGGAACGCGTTCACGTACCCTTCGCCCGCGGCGGCAACTCCGGCGACGGCGCCTCGCGTAAATTCCGGGCGCTCGCCTTTGGCGCCGCCGCCGTTACCCGGCTCGGATTCGGGGTTCGCGGACGCGAACCGGTGCGCAACCCCGGGCGCGCCGCGGAGCGTGGTCGTCGGCAACCTCACCGCGCGCGAGCTGGTGGCGATGCCGACGCGAGGCGGTGTGAGCATCCGCACGGCGGCGGAGGCGGAGGCGGAAGCGGAGGTGGCGGAGGCGGATCCGAGGCGGATCCGAGGTGGATCATTCGACGACGACTCTTGTTTCATCGCCGGGGACGACGCGGGAAACGCCGCGGCGGCGCCGGAGACGGTGACGGTGCCGGACACGTTCGCCGTCGACGACGCGCGCAATCCGTTTGAGTCGGGGTTCGCGTTCCACGGCGGGTCGGAGGAGCCCGTGCCTTCTCCCGCGGCGATGGCGGTCGACCGAGCGCCCCTCGACCACCCCTCGAACGGAAAAACCGCGAACGCCGACCCGAAGACGCCGAAGACGGGGGGTTTCGGCGGGATCACCGGCGGCGGCGGCTTCGACGACACCGCCGGGAAACCGACGGCGACGCGGTTTCTGGACGACAGCGCGGCGAAGGCGAAGGATCCGCCCTCCGCCTTCGGTGGGTTCGGGTCGTTCTCGACGGCGAGCGGCAAGGCTGTGGAGATTTCGGCGGAGGCGATGTCTAAGGCGGCGGCGATCTTCGACGGCGGCGAGCGACCGAAGACTGCGCCGGCGCCGGCGATGTTCTCCACGGGGAACGGCAAGGCTGTGGCGGTTTCGGCGGAGGCGATGTCGAAGGCGGCGGCGATCCTCGACGGCGGCGAGCGACCGAAGACCGCGGCGGCGGCGGTGCCGGGTCGATTCGTCTCGCCCGCGGCGTCTCCGCTGCCGGCGCCCCGACCCGCGGCGGCGGCGCCCGCGCCTGCTCCCCGCCGCGCCGCCGCGCTCAAGAGCGCTGGGTTCCAGTCGCCCATGCTCGCGGGTGCGCCGCGTCCGGCGCTCGGGAAACGCCGGCTTGACGTCGACGCCGGCGGTGGCGCCGAGCCCTTGAGCGGCGTCGTCTCGGCTTCCCGGTTCCAGAAACGTAAAGTCGCGTCTGAAGCCTCCGGCGCGCCCAGCGTGCACGACCTGTTCGCCTCGCGCGGCGCGCGTCGCGAGAGCTACGCCGCGCACTTCCGAGGCCTCGCGCCGCGCGAGTGGGCCCCGCCGCGCGGGAGTCCCCACTCGAGGGAAAGGCTCGGCTTCGTCTCCTCGGACGTCGCCGCGGGGTTCCGGGTCGTCGACCGGGAGGGCCGCGCCGTCGGCGCGCGCGAGCTGAGGCGTCGCATGCTGAGCGCCGGGTGCGTGGCGCGTCTTCTGGACGCCGACTGGGTGCAGAACGCGTACCGCTGGGTCGTGTGGCACCACGTCTGCGTCGCGCGGTCGTTCCCGGAGCAGTCCACGGACGGTTTACTGACGGCGTCCGCGGTGGAGCAGCGCCTGCTTTACCGGTACGAGCGCGAGACGCTCCGCGCGTCGCGGCCTTTCCTGCGCCGCGTCTGGGAACGCGACGCGCGGAGCGACGCGCCCGCCGTGCTGGTCGTCGCCGCCGTGCGCCGGCTGCCGATGCCCGATCCGCGCGCCCACCTGAACGCCGAGGACGCGTTCGCGAACGGCGCCGAGCTCGAGCTGAGCGACGGGTGGTACGGCGCGCCGGCGCGGTGCGACGCCGCGACGACTCGGCTGGTGCGTTCCGGCGCGCTCCGCGTGGGCCAGAAGATTCTCGTGCAGGGTTTGGAGCTCCTGCCGCGGGACGGCGAGCCCGCGAGCCCGCTGGCGGACGAAGCGTTGGACTCGTGGCTGGCGCTGCGTCGTAACCAGCTGAGGCCCGCGCCGTGGGACGCGAAGCTGGGCGCTCGCCGAAACTCGGTCGCGTTCCCTCTGCGCTCGATCGAGCCGGACGGCGGCGCCGTGAAAAAACTCCTGCTGCACGTCGAGCGCGTCTACCCCTCCGCGTGGATCGAAGCGGATCGAAACGGCGTGAAAACGCACAGATCGGAGCTCGCGGAGAAGCGCGCGGCGCACGCGTGGAAAGAGGCACGGGCGGCGGCGCTGGAGCGACTCTCCGAGACGTTCGCGCGTGAACGCGCCGACTCCGGTTCGGGTCCCGCCGATGCCTGGGCGGAGGACGCCGAGGCGCGCGCGCGCGCGGCGCTCGAAGCGGAGGGCTTGTTGGAGCGCCGGGTTCAGCGCGCGGCGAAGCTCAGGGTCAGCGGCGTGCGTTCGACCGCGCGGTCGACCGCGCGGTCGACTTCCATCGCGAACGCCGAGACAGCCGGCGCGAGCGCACCGCCGAGCCTACACGCGGACGTTGGCTCGGCGCTGCTCACGGCGTACGACCTGGACGAGGACGCCGCGGCGCGTCTGGCGGCGTCGGAGGGGGCGACGTTCGAGGTGACGGACGCGTCCGTCAAAAAGGATTCCAAGGATGGCGGTTTGGAGCTCGTCGCGACGCGGCGCTCGCGGTGGCGCCGCGTCGCACCCTCCGCGCTCGCCCGCGCGAACCTCGAGCCGAGTCCGAACCCCCGGCGGCTGGCGACGACGCGCGACCTGGCGTCTGACGCGGAGGACGACGCGAACGTCCACGCGAACGTCCGACGCGCGTCGAAAGTGCGTCTCGGCGAGGAGTTTGACTGCGTGGCGGCGGTGGTGCGCGTCGCGCACGCGACGCCGGTCGGCGCGCCCGTCACCCAGTGGGTGTTCCTGGCGGACGCTTCCGTCGGGGATGGGCTCGATTCCGGGTTCCAGGACCTCCAGACGTCTCAGAACGCGAACCGGCTCGTCTCGGACGCCGAGCTCCTGGCGGTGGAGACGCGCGCGTCGCGCCCCGACGCGTTCGCGGACGCCGAGGCGTGGGGCGCGGGCGCCGGGTTCGGCGCGCGCGGCGGCGGCGGCGGCGGCGGC
>MDSV01224796.1_pt1 | contig 14372 bp, 13 predicted proteins | sample 810851 | NCBI WGS metagenome assembly MDSV01 (sample SAMN05326640, study PRJNA326480) | marine metagenome | isolation source: seawater | place: Atlantic Ocean: North East | collected 2012 | reverse complement strand
GCCGTCAGCCAACCGCCCTGGAGGATCAAACTGTAATTCGCATGAACCTCGACACACTCTATTCTTCCGGGGTTTTCGATATGGAAGCCGGCGCGGTGACAATAACCTTGCCGGAAGCACACGATGGCCGGTATGTCTCTGCCTAAGTCTTATCTCAAGACAGCTTTACAATTGATATTTATCATGACGGGTCCAATACCTTCACCATTGACGATGTGGGGACGCGCTATGCTGTTGCTATTATCCGGATATTTGCGAACTCTTCCGATGCTGACGACATTGCCTATGCAAACGAGCTGCAGGACATGGTTAGCACAGAGCAAGCTTCACAAGGTGAATTCATCATTCCCAACTATGACACCGAAAGCTTGGATGCAACACGGGCGAGCCTCCTGCGACTCGGAGCCCTCTCACGAGGCAATCTTGGCTACTTCGCGGGTAAACGAAACGAGGTTGATCCAATTGCTCAACTAATCGTTTCCGCGACAGGATGGGGGGCGTTACCCAGGTCCGAAGCTGCCTATTTCGGTGGCAGCCCATTACCCGGAAATGAGAAAAAGGCACACGAATTGGTTCTCTCAGACGTACCTGCGAATGCTTTCTGGTCCGTTACTATTTATAACGCCCGAGGCTTTATGGTGCCAAATGGGCTCGTTGGCGTAAATGCCCTGAACAATGTCAATGCGAAGCCGCGGGAGGATGGCAGCTATCGAATTCAACTCGGTGGATGTAGTGAGACGAGCATGAATTGTATCCCAACACCGGAGGGCTGGAACTATGTGATACGCGCATACCAACCAGACGAAGCCATCTCTTCCGGTGACTGGCAAGCACCGACCGCAACCCCTATTGATTAAGCAGCCGCTAAGCAATCACGCCCTTGAATTTGATTGTCGCCCTGCCTCATAAACCGTTAGTCCCAGTTTCGAGTCCAGGTGGGCCCACCAACTTACCAACGCTTCGAGATCAGGCGTCGCACTACCCCAACTGTCCTGCTCTTGAACGCCCTTCAACTTGTAGTGACCGGTATAAACCAACGCACATAAAGATCATTACTATCGAGAAAGGCAGTGCACTGCTTATGGCTGCAGTTTGCAAGGCGCCCAATCCGCCCGCGAGCAGCAGCACTGAAGCGACCACACCCTCCGAAATTGCCCAAAATATTCTTTGCCAAACAGGTGGGTTTTCGTTCCCACCAGAAGTGATGATATCAATGACTAAAGATCCAGAATCTGAAGAGGTAACAAAAAATGTCACTATTAGAAGTGTGGCTAGCAAACAAATCATAGGGGCAAAAGGCAAGCGCTCAAGAAATACATAGAGTGCTGTCGGCATATCAGAGATTACAGCGCTGGTAATTTCACCTCCTGTTTCACCTAATTCAATAAACAGCGCTGAGTTGCCGAATATACTTAACCAGAGAAAAGTGAAACCGGCAGGAACAAACAGCACACCTAAAATAAACTCTCTTATCGTTCGCCCGCGGGAAATTCTTGCGATAAACATACCGACGAATGGAGACCAAGATATCCACCAACCCCAATAAAACAACGTCCAATCACCAATCCAGTCATTCGGCTCGTATGCGTAAACGTTAAAGGTCAGTGACACGAAACTACCTAGATAGTTGCCAACATTTTGAACAAACGCTCCTAACAAGGCCGCAGTTGGACCGAACAACAATACGAACAACAGTAAAAATATAGCTAATATCATATTCATTTCGCTAAGCCGCCTTATTCCACCGTTTATGCCCGTAATAACTGATACTGTTGCCATTAGGGTGATTCCTGCTATTAGCAGGACTTGCACTTCGGGCCCGATAGAGACGCCAAACAAATAATTCAATCCAGCATTTACTTGCGTTACTCCTATCCCGAGAGACGTGGCTACGCCAAACATGGTACCTAAAACTGCAAACACATCGACAGCACCGCCAATAGGCCCGTATATTTTTTTACCGATAAGAGGATAGAGCGACGACCTAATAGTCAGGGGCAATCCTTGACGAAAAGCAAAATAGGCAAGAGAAAGTCCCACAATGATATACGTCGCCCACGCCTGAAATCCCCAGTGGAAATAGGTAAAGAGCATAGCGTTCTTTGCAGCACCTACGGTCAGCGCTTCACCCGACGGTGGCTGAGCGAAGTGAGTAATAGGTTCGGCAACTCCAAAGAATAGCAATCCTATTCCTACGCCGGCGCTGAATAACATCGCTATCCAGCTTTGGTATGAGTAATCTGGCCGAGAATCATCTGGCCCAAGTTTGATATTCGCAAAGCGACTTAGGGCCAAATACACAATAAATGTGAAGAAAATCGCCACAACCAAAATGTAATACCAGCCGACATTTACAACCAGCCAGTTCTGCAGCCTTGCAAATAAAACAGCAGATTCCGAGCTAAAAATGCCTCCAAAAACGCAAAACAGAACGATCAGCCCTGCCGCTGGAAAAAATACTGATCTATCGATAGAAGCTAACATATCCCCTCTATCAGTAATCTCTGTCGGTTTCATAATTCGGCTCGTTTCTTACGATAACTGAGCAAGCTCGTCACCTAAAGCAGTTATAAGTGGATCCAAGTAGTCGGCAAAAGGCTTCCACTGCCCGATGCCTGACCGGTTTACTGGCTGACGAACCTGCTCTGAACTCGGCGTTCGAACACTCCGGTCGGTCAGATGGAAATTCAGGCACGCATCATCAAAGGGTAACTCGCAGAAATCCAGAATTCTTTTAACCTGTCCTTCTAGATCATCAATGACTTCCTCATTTTTTACCTTGAGAACAAATCCAGGCAACACGTCATCCCAATGATTCATCAAATTCACATAATCCTGATAGTAGCGGCCAATATCACTGAGGTCATAAGTGAACTCTTGCCCTTCAGCAAACAGTTGCTTAAAACCGCTCCAGCAGCAATCCATCGGATTGCGCCTCGCATCTATAATTTTTGCATTCGGTAACATCAGTTTAATCAAACCGACATGCCGAAAATTATTCGGCATTTTATCGATAAAGCGGCGAGCGCCCTTTCGATGACAGCGCGTGTCGTTTATGTAATTTCTCCCGAATTCCGCAAAATCATTCCCCGTCAATCGCTCCAATATGAAGGGATAGCCCGGGCAGATTCCCTGAATTTTTCGACGCCGAAGCTTTTGTGAGAGTGACAGAACATTCGGAAGCTCGAGAGTCCCGTCCACATCTGAATGGCTGGACAAAATTTGCTCAAGCAAGGTGGACCCGGCGCGTGGCAAGCCCAAAATAAAGATCGGATCATCGGCTTGATGTCCAAAATTGCGAGACGATGCTAGAAAATCCTTCGTGAAGATCTTAGTTTGCGCCGCAAGTTCGTCGGTCATTTGCTCTGCGTTGTAGCGACTCTGCGCTTTTTTCATTGAGTTACCCGCTTCATAATGATCGAAAGCGGCGGCATACTCATGCTTGTCTTCAAAAGCCTTGCCCAGCGCAAAATTCACGTAAACGTGATCTTTGAAAGATAAATTTGGATTTTTTGCCAGCACCGCTAATTCAGATAACTCAGATTCTGTAAATCGATAAGTCTTCAGATTAGCAAGCGAATAAAAAGCTTCTCCTCTTTCCGGATCGACTTTGAGCGCAGTCTGGTAACAAGCAATAGCAGTCGAGGAGTCGCCTAGAGTTTTTAAGGCATGTCCTTTTGAAATTAAGGTAGTCGGATCTTCAGGGAGCAGTCGAAGAATCGCATCAAATTCAGAAACTGCGCGCTCAAAACCTCCCGATTGCATACATTCGATCGCGAAGATTGATCTGAATTGCAGATTATCAGATTGAGACTCGAGTAAACTTTTCGCTTGCGACAGTGCTTTCTCGAATTGTTGCCTTTTTCTCAATACTCCGATGTAGTCTATCCGCAAACGAGTATTATCAGGCTCTAATTCAATCGCACTCTCTAGCAAGAACTCCGCGTCGTCCAATACGCCAAAGCGCATCGCAATATCTGCTAGCAGACGCATTCCTTCCACGTATCGGGGGCTTGAGCGCATAAATTCTTTGCAAATCTCTTCCGCCCGGAGAAGCTTCCCCTGAGAAATCAAATCCATGACTGCGATAAGAGGATTGGGAAGCTTTGATATATGCTCTAATTGCGCTTCCACACTGCTAGCAAGTGCTAACTGACCCATTTGTTTTAAGAGGTCGGATCGGGCCTTAAAACTTGCTTTCAGGGCCGGATTGAGAGCACAGGCTCTTTCATATGCCTTTAAAGCCATTGCGTTTTTGCTCAGAGCTCGATAGATGTGTCCCTCTTCCTGATGTGCACGTCCGTGTTCCGGCGCTTTTGACTTCAGCAGCTTAAGAGTGTCGAGAGCGTCTTCAAACCTACGACAATAGCGGTAACAAACCGCCTGCATGTAGAGGAAATCTGGTGAGAGAGAATCAGATTCCGGATAGTTGGAAATGAGCGAAAGGGCTTCCTCGTAGTGGCCGAGTTCGATGCTCTTCTGAATTCGGCGAAGCTGTTGATCGGACTCGGCCACTGGCATGACTATATTAACCTGCCATATAACACATTGGGCGCTGCAAACAGCGCCCGCGTTAGTCGTGTAGTGAAGTGAACTTCGATGTTAAAAGTCGTATCGCAGCCTCATGCCCGCAGTAAATGGCCTCGCGTAGGTAACCCGCTGCCGGTCGTAAATGAAGGACCGCGCAAGTTCGGCACGCTCATCCGTGAGATTATCTATGAAGAATTCTGCCGACCACTGTTCAACAGAAACCCCTCCAGTGACTCCCCACATTGTCCATCCGGACATACGATCACGGTTGATCGTAATGATATCGCTGTACGCCTCATCAGAATGAGTGACATGCGGCATGATGTGAGCAACCCTTCCCCCGCTGAGGTCCCACTCATAGCGGGCTCGAAGGTTAGCCTGAAACTCCGGCGCAAAAGCCAACGGATCGCCCAGTCTGACATCATTGGTTGGCGTTATCACCCGAGTGATTTCGGTATCCAAAAAGGAAAACGCGCCGGTGACAGTCAGTCCCTGAATCGATGCTGGCGCCCAAATAAAGTCGCCCTCAAAGCCGGTGGCGTCTGCATCCGCAGCGTTATCGGAGAAAAACAGGTTCGTAATACTTGGATCGAAGATCGTAGTCTGCAACCTTTCAATATCCGACCAAAACACAGCGGCGTTGAAGCGCAGCGTATTATCCAGTAAGTCTGTCTTCCAACCGATTTCCAGATTGGTCAGGTCATCAGTATCCACCGCGAACGGAACACTGAAGGTACCGGCGGGGTTCGTAGCGCCACCGGGTCTGTTGAGCAAGCCGGGTCTGAATCCCTCAGAAAACGTAAAGTAAAATAGCTGATCGCTGTTTGGAGTCCAGTTCAGACCGAATTTTGTGATGGTGCCATCAGTCGACGCTGTGTCAGGGTTGGGCGCGCTGAATAATTGATCCAAGTTGTTGCCGGCATTATTGTCTTGTGTAGCGCCAAAGTTGCCAAACGACCCCGCAGCGCTACCCTGAAGATCAACGCTGATATCAAACCAGCGAGCCCCCAACAGCAATGAAAAAGAGTCGTTCAGATCGACGGTCACCTCACCGAATAATCCCTGCTGCTCATCCGTGCGCAGCACGTCATTACGAAAAATAACGCCGTCCGGCCATTGTCCGGGATATTTCACGTTAGCACCTTGTGCCGAAAAATTCGGCCCGAAGCCTGTCGCACCATTAAACGCAACAGCATCCCTGGAACCAAGATAGGTAAAACTGTTTACTTCGCGCAGCTCCAAATCACTATAGAACCCCCCAAAGGTCGCCCTGATAGCACGGTCTGCATCTGTAGAGAAGCGCAACTCATGTGTATTGACATCAGTCTCAGTTAGGCTGTTCACAAACATGCTTGGTGCCTGACAGGTGCCTGAAGGATCTCCGGAAGGATAAGTCACACTGCCATCACAGACATAATAGGGAAGATATTGGCCAACAAACATGTAGTCAGCGTAATCGACCATCTGTTCGGCTTTGCGATCGGTAAATGCGCCTGTATAAATGGCCTCCAACTCACCTATTCGGCCCTCAAGCGTCCAACTGGTATTGTTGAAAGAATCTTCCAGCCGGTCATTCTCATAGCGCTGAATCGCCAGGTCACCAACTGTCGGATCCGCGAAGAACACACCATCTGCCTCCACGTTTTGCTGCATATGCGCGACAGTGAGGCTCCAGTCTGGGCTGAATTCCCACAGCGCGGTGAGACGCGCGCCTGAATAGACGGCGTCGTTAAAGTTTTCCTCCGCTCGCGCGCCATTGTCAGCATCGAGGAAAGTGACACCGCTGAGGTCGGCCGTCGATTGAAACCCTGCCCTACCGGATGAAACTGGCACACCGTTAGCACGCTCAGTGCCCGCGGGCCGGAAGCGGCCACTCTGGGTCAGGTTAAGCGTCCCAGGGACGTTGTCGATGTAGCCGCCTTGGTTATCAACAAACACCACTCCACGTAAAGTAAGGCTCTCACTCACTGGCAAGTTGACCACGGCTTCAACGTTGTTGCTCATTTCACCGCTTTTCGTCCAGGCACTACCCATCTTCATGTTTGCGCTGGTCGCAGAAGGATCAGGTTTGTTGGTAATCAGCCGAACCGTGCCCGCTTGAGAACTCGCTCCAAAAAGCGTGCCCTGCGGTCCGGACAGCACTTCAACTCGAGCAAGGTCCGCTGCGTATACGTCAAGATTACGGCCTGGTTGGGCCAACGGCTGCTCGTCAAGATACAGCGCGACATTTGGCGCAAGGCCGGCTACGCCAGCTGTCGTTAAACCGGGCGTTGTCGATGCAACTCCGCGGATATAAATCGTGTTTTGGCCCGGACCACTGCCTCCGGCGGTTACGTTAGGTAGCTGAAGCAGATAATCCTCAAAGTTGGCGACCCCCAATTGATCGAGCGTTTCCTCCTGAATGGCAGACACGGCTATCGGCACATCCTGCATGCTTTGCGGACGTTTGGTCGCAGTGACGATGACCTCTTCAATCTGGCTATAAGCAGGTGAAGCGGACAGGCTGGTGAGCGTGATTGCGAGTGCGAGCGGCTTTTTCCGAAACATAAGTTTTTCAAGTCGTTGTATTTGAAGATTCTTATTATAACGTGTTGAAAATAGTATTTCAGCCCCAAAAAATAACTAAGAGGCAGAGTTTCAGATTTAAATCAATATAATCATGGTTTTATAGAAGTAATTAATTGATTCTATAATGAAATGAATCAGACGAATTGATATATTTAGTTCCAAATCAAATTATCTGAAGCCAAACGGAAACAAAGCGGCGAAAGACCACCCCTTTGGTCGAATTGAGGCGGTAGGATAGACTCAGCGCAAAGTACGCAGCTTTAGAACAATGGCGCAAAATACTATGCAAGACTATGAAGACCTATTAGTAGCCCTTAGACGTATCACTCGTGCCATCGACTTATACTCCAAGAAACTACAAAAAACATCGGGGCTCACAACCTCGCAATTGCTAGTCATTGGGGCTATCGCGAAGCTTGAGAAACCAACCCCATCTTGCATCGCTCGTAAAATACTTCTGTCGCAAGGCACTGTCACAAACTTGATTGATAGGATGGAGAAGCGAGGGCTGGTGAAACGCGCTAAATCAGACAGTGACGGTCGTTCAGTTCTGATTACTGTAACTGATGAAGGTCTGAGGCGGCACGACGAGTCCCCAGACCTTTTGCAAGATAATTTTCTAGCAGAACTCAGAAAGCTGGAATCGTGGGAACAGCGCCTGCTCCTGTCTTCTGTCGAGCGTATCGCTTCTATGATGGATGCCGAAAAAATTGACGCCTCGCCTATTCTAACGAGTGGTGCGATCGGCATCGACGACAGAAAGTGAGAACATAACCAATAAGGCCTACACATGATCTCGGCGATGGAGCAGTCTATTTTAGCACCACCTAGCCGAGCTTAATCAATATCTCATGCGCTCACATTTATCAGATCTAGAAGCTGAAGCAATTCATATCTTTCGAGAGGCCTACGTCCAGGCCACAAACCCGGTTTTGCTTTATTCAATCGGCAAAGATTCTTCGGTTTTGCTACACCTTGCTAGAAAAGCGTTCGCACCAGCACAGCTACCTTTCCCGCTGCTTCATATTGACACGCTCTGGAAATTTAAAGAGATGTACACCTTTCGAGAGAGGATACGATCGCAGCAAGACCTTCAAATGTTTGTATATGTGAATCCGGAAGGCGTCAGACGCGAAATCAATCCCTTTATTGATGGCAGCAGGATTCATACTGACATCATGAAAACTCAAGCTCTGAAGCAGGCTATCAATCAATATGAATTTGATGTGGCATTTGGTGGAGCCAGGCGGGACGAGGAAAGTAGCAGAGCAAAAGAAAGAGTGTTTTCCTTTCGCAATTCGGAACATCACTGGGACGCAAAAAATCAGCGCCCTGAACTATGGCAAATCTATAATGCGCTGAAGCAACCTGAAGAAAGTATCAGAGTATTTCCTCTGTCGAACTGGACCGAGCAAGATATTTGGTTGTATGTCGAACAGGAAAGCCTTGAGCTAGTTCCTCTCTACTACGCGGCAGAGCGCCCAGTAGTAGTCCGTGAAGGTTTTATCATGATGGCAAACGATGAAAGAGTTCAATTATTGCCGAATGAAAAAATAGCATGCAAAAAGATACGATTCCGGACGCTTGGGTGCTTCCCACTCACCGGAGCTATTGAGTCAAATGCCGAGACTCCACAACAAATACTAAAAGAGCTTGAAGATTCCAAGTGGAGTGAACGCCATGGCAGAACAATCGACACTGACGACCTGAGCTCACTCGAGCAAAAAAAACAAGACGGCTATTTCTAATGCCCTCTCTTTTTCATCAATGCCAGACAGTAACAAGTCCGCCCCCACGCTCTGTAAAGCTGATGACTTGCGGCAGCGTGGACGACGGCAAAAGCACACTTATAGGGCGTCTACTGTTTGAAGCGAATCTCGTAACAGAAGATCAGCTGGCCCGTTTAAAGCATCTTTCAAAGCGGCATGGAACCAGCGATGAACATATCGATTTTTCGCTGTTATTGGACGGGCTTTCGGCGGAAAGAGAGCAAGGCATAACAATCGATGTGGCCTATCGCTTTTTTAACACCTCGATAAGAAGCTTCAGAATAGCGGATGTCCCTGGGCATGAACAATACACAAAAAACATGGTTACCGGAGCATCGACCGCCGAAATCGCGATCCTGCTCGTCGATGCAAGTCAGGGACTATCAGAGCAAACGCGGCGTCATTCCTTCATTGTTTCTTTGCTAGGTATTAGACAGATCGTCCTGGCAATCAACAAAATAGACCTCATTGACTACAACTCGACCGCTGTTTCAAAAATAGCGTCTGAATACAGATCGATGGCGGAACCACTGGCATTTGAAACGATTATGCCCATTCCAATATCAGCGAAGCATGGCGACAATATCATCAAGAATTCCGAAAATACACCCTGGTATACAGGCACTCCATTACTTCAGTATCTTGAGGGAATTGAGGTTTCCAGCAGCGAGCCTGATGCAGGCTATGTGATGCCGATACAGTGGGTGAATCGACAAAACAGCGACTTTCGAGGCTTCGCAGGCACCCTAGCAGCAGGCTCGATCAAACCGGGACAGAAAGTCATCTCACACCCCTCAAATCAGACAGCAACCATTCGGCAGATTATTTTAGGTAGTAAAATACTGCCCTCGGCTGCCAAAGGCGACGCTGTAACCGTTGTATTGGACGATGAAATCGACCTATCTAGAGGCGATGTATTGGCTTCGTCAGACGCTAGTATTGATGTGTCCGACCAGTTTGAAGCAGATGTAGTGTGGATGGACAGCGAGATGGGATTCTCAGGCCGGCCTTATTGGATGATGCTGGGATCCGCGAAGATTAACGCGAAGATTACGAAGATCAAATATAAATATGAGTTAAATACCCTTGCAAAATTATCTGACACGAAATTGCAGTGTAACGACATCGCAAGTATTACGATCAAACTTGACCAAGCGGCGCCCTTTTTGCCCTACCAAACCAATCGAGAATTAGGCGGATTCATTCTGGTCGACCGTTTCAACTTGAGGACCGTCGCTGCGGGCATGATTAAGCATTCCCTCCACCGAGCGTCCAATGTCCGCCAGCAAAGCTTTGATGTCAATCGAGCTTCAAGAGAATCATTAAGCGGCCAAAAAGGTCGAGTGTTTTGGCTTACTGGATTAAGCGGAGCCGGAAAGTCTACGATAGCGAATGAGTTTGAAAAAGCGCTGCATAAACGGAGACTGAATACCTATATCCTAGATGGCGATAATATCCGCACCGGGCTTAACGGAGATTTAGGGTTCACCGATGCGGACAGAATTGAAAATATTAGACGGGTCGCCGAAGTTGCCAAGTTAATGGTTGATGCCGGCCTCATTGTCATTACTGCTTTCATATCCCCCTTCAGACCTGAGAGGGAAGCAGCCAGAGCCCTTTTTGATGAAGGAGACTTCTCGGAAATTTATATTGACACGCCGATAGAAATTGCTGAGCAACGGGATTCAAAGGGTCTTTATAAAAAGGCTAGAAACGGGGAGATTCCAAATTTCACGGGACTGTTCAGTTCGTATGAGCCACCATTTGCGCCGGAAGTCCATTTGACCACCTCTATACTCACGATCGATCAGTGTGTGGCGAAGTTATTAGATTACTTCGAAAAATTACAATAAATCAGGATAACAACCACTGCCCTGCTAAAAAAAGCAGAGCCTCGAAATGCTATTCCTGGTGTCTACCCAACTCGTTCAGCTAGCAAGTTCGAGTTGCGCTCGTGGGCCAAGTCTGGATCACTGCGACGCAGCTAACCACAACTAGTTACAACAAGCGACAACAAGAAAGCTGCCATGATATTTTACATTAAGTGATGTAAGCTGCTGTGAAGAGTTGTGGTTGATTGTCTGCAAGGGACTCATAATCCGTCGGTCCCTGGTTCGAATCCAGGTGGGCCCACCAATTAAATCAATAGGTACTGACAGGTTAACCACCTGAAACCAAGAAAACCTCCGCTAAGCAACTTCTACATCACCACTGCCTTTTCCCAAGCCGCGAAGGCACGCTGTCTGAGATTGAATCTGTGGTAGAGCCAAACTGCATATTGGATAATTTCGGGTGGGAATCTGTGGCACTGGTATATTTTTGGTTGAGTCATGGGCGGAATACTGGCAGATTCGGAGTTAACTTGTCAGTACCCCCCCTTAATTCAGAATGGTTCCATATGGCGTGTATACATATTATTCTGCTCGGACGAATTTGAGTTTTTGAGGGTTTCCAGTATATATGTAATTGGTGTCAGCTCGGCGAGGAAGAAACACACCCTTACATATCAGCATTATTTCTTAGAGTTGCGTTACGAGAGCCATCTGCGTTCACAGTTACATCGAGAGGCAGCCACTCTTCTTCATCGCAGATAAATAGTAAACAACCTTCAACAAGTAAATTGCCGCTTTCCAAAAGAGAGAGTTCCGCATCATAAAATCTTCCTCTTCTCGGATCGTAAATTTTTCCTCCATCCAAGCTGTTGCTTAACAATTGTTCCTTTCTAAATCCATCAAACATATTTATGCCTATTAACGGTCGATCGCGCAGTTCTTCTTCCCTATAATTTTCATCAAGCACAGTTAAAGGATCTATTACATCTTCGGTAAATACATGGACTATTTCAGCACAAATCAATTCGTGACAAACTTTTACCTCCATAATGACGCCAGAAGATGCCCAGAAACCCTCAATTGTGTTTTCTTCCGCTCAGGCATTGAGTGAAATATAAATAAGTACTAGTGCTTCTAATATTTTGTTCATTGCTTGGCTAACTATCTTAGCGTTATTACTTTGCTTGAACCTTTCACACTGGCTAGGCATCTCTTTCTCCAAATTCTCTAGATTTTCACTTTCCATGTACTCCCTGATGCTACCAATTGCTTTTTCTTTACAAAAGGAAGGCACCACTAGATTTAGGGGGGGGGGGACACAATGACACGTTACTTAAGTTTTAGGTATCTGATATCCATTGATTTTTTTGAAATTCAGGCCATAAGTGAATATTGCAATTTATCGGAATTACTCATCTATTTTGGCTTAAGTGTAGTATCATTTAGCGGCATCGCCCAGTTGACGTCAATTCAGTGAAGTGGCGGGATACCGGCAGTTGGGTAAGGATGAAGAATTAGGGACTTGAAGATTCAACTAAATGCGTGTCGAAACTGACACTCAATTGACGGGTGTTGGTATTACATGCGAGTCCACGAACGAGAACCTTTTTAGATGAAACCTTCGCTTACCGCCAGCCTCGTTGCCGAGGGAACCTCGTTTAGTGGAGACTTTAATTTTGTAGAAGAGGTTCTGGTGGCTGGAACAGTGAATGGCTCCGTCAACCATAGCGGTGATGAACATGGAATAGTTAAGATTCTAGATAGCGGGAGCTTGACCGGCGAGATAAACTCCCCAACAATCGAAATATTTGGCAAGGTCGAGGCTACTATTATGTCATCACAAAATGTTACATTTGGACCAAATGCACATTTCACAGGAACAGTGCAATACCGCAATCTTTCAGTCTGCGCTGGAGCCATAATTAACGGGGCTCTCATTCCGCTTGTCAAATCCGATGACGCTTCTTCTCGAGTTGGCTGAGACGTCGAATAAGCGAAACTGCCACGTTAGAGTAAACAGGCTTGATCAACAAAAATCGAAAAGGTAACTCAAGAAAGGGTAGCAACCATGACCGCAAAAGACACAGATTACGAATTCTATGTTGGTGCACAAACGCACTTAGAAGGAGCATCACTTGAAATAGATGGGACGGCCCGGATCGACGGGAGGATTGTTGGTAAGGTCTCTGTAAAACATCTTATTGTTGGGCCGGGCGGAGTTGTCGAGGGAGATATTTCCGGCGAGACAGCAGACGTCGAAGGTACTGTTGAGGAAACCCTCACGCTAACGGGCAAATTGACCGTAAAGTCATCCGGCCGGATCCGAGGAAAGATTCAATATGGCTCGATCGAAACTATGGAGGGAGCGAAACTGGTCGGTGACATCTCTACAGATTGGGGCTCCGAACCGACTGTGAGTCAAAACGACAGTCGTTTATCTGCCCTCACCTCAGCTGTAGGTCAAAACACAGCTTTTGGTGAAGAGGAAGATAATTCAGAATAAAGAATTACAGCGAATCGTCGAAATAGTTAGAAGGGGTATGTTTTCGCATCAAGGTATCGCTCTTCCCAAATGCTGCATTTTAATTGGAGTATCCCGTCAACGATGCGAACGCATCAAGTCAATCAGAGTCCAAGAACTAGGACCGCAGTATTTACAAATTCCAAAGGCGGCGTGGGCAAGAGCACGCTCGCGCTTCTAACCTGTTTGGGTCTCGCTACGCGTGATACTCGCGCCAGAATTGAGCTTATCGATATTGACGTTCAGTCGACAAGCAGCGAGTCATTGAAAAAGTTTGTTAATGAACGGTTCTCTGTTATCAACGACGATCGCATGTTCCTATCATCAGGCTCACCCAATAACGGTAATATCGTGAACCATATCGACGCTCGACCGCATAACAAAGACCAGAACTCTTTTCTGGTTTTCGATAGTCCTGCGGGAAACGAGCCTGAAAAATGTAGCTTTTTACGGAAGTGCGATATTATCTTTATTCCTACTTCAGTGAGCGACGCGGATGTAAGTGCTACGACCAAGTACCTTGCAGCTTTGAGACGATTGTTCCATTGCCAGCCTGAAACGAGTTTTGAAGCACCTCAGCCCGCAGTCATCATACTGCCGAATATGGTTGATGGCAGGGAAGAATCTAATGAGTTGAGGAGGATATTCTCCGATCAACCGGTTTATTTCGGGGAACCCCTGTATTTCTCAAAGTTGTTCCGAAAGGCTTTTAGAGAAGAATTCGAAGATAACAATGTAAAACGACTGCTTCAGGCCAATCAATGGTACATAGATTGGATTACTAGTCTGATATTCGAATCGGACAAGCTTCGCAAACCCCCTATCGGATTTCATCAATTATAGCTTTCGGTCCGCGATGTGGATGCCCATTGAAGCTTTTAATCTCGTTGCGCCACGAATATCCTCAGACAGATGAATCAAAAGGTTTAATCCTCAAATAAAGACCGCGTCCATCAGCAAGGTTATATTGGCACTGACAAGTTAACCACCTGAAACTAAGAAAACCTCCGCTAAGCAATTTCTACATCGCCACTGCCTTTTCCCAAGACGCGAAGGCACGCTGTCTAAAGAAACGGTAGTTCTTAGATGACACCAAATGCCTGCCAAGGTTGAACAAATTATAAATAGCTGCATGTGTACCCAAAAACCTCT
>MDSV01221396.1_pt1 | contig 14372 bp, 12 predicted proteins | sample 810851 | NCBI WGS metagenome assembly MDSV01 (sample SAMN05326640, study PRJNA326480) | marine metagenome | isolation source: seawater | place: Atlantic Ocean: North East | collected 2012 | reverse complement strand
TATTTAATATAATTTTGGTTTGTTTATTTTCTCCTAAATACTTTGCCAATTCAATAACATTATTATTAATAATATCATTATCACTCTTATTTGTTAAAATATTACTTTTTATACAAATTGAGTTATTAAAATTTTGTAGAAAATCTTCGATATTTGTATTAGGATTTTTTGGTAAATATATAAATTCATCTGCGTCTATTAACGCTATAAATTTACATTTATTTTTAAAAGCATTTACTCCAACACTTAATGATATTCGTTGAATATGATCCCAATGAGCTCGACTATCAAATGTTTCATACGGATAATCAATTAGGAATACTTTATCTTTATATTTATACACAATATCATCCATCGATTTTTCCCTAATACATCCATCAGTTGGTTCATTTAATTTATTACCCTTATTAGAATCATTATTAAAAATAATAATAGCTGAAAATCCTAATTTTAAATTAAATTGTATCCATTCATCTAATCTATGTGAATACTCTTTACACATTGTACTTATAATTGCTGATTTATTGATATTTAAATTTATATTAATACTTTCAAATGGAACTTTTAATTCGATATTTTCAAATTTAATAAGTTTATCTTCTTTATTGTTGTTATAATTAAAAATAAAATTATATCTATCATTTATAATATCATTTAGGTTACCTTTTATTTTAATATAAAAGTCTGAACGGGATGGATTTTTATATTTATCTGTGCAAAAATCTAATTTATAATTTATATTTTCACTATTATTATTTTCAATATATAAACTATTAAAATTTTTTATAAGTTTTCCACATACAACTAAATATTGTCCATACAATACTATTTCTGATTCTAAATGGTCATATAAACATACTGTATTGTATAAAATAATCATTTATGTAGTATAAATATATATTTTAAAATATTTATATAAAAATAATATGAATTTTTCTGATAAGGTTACTATATTTATAAGTTGCAGTCCTCGTAAAACTGATAATAATGAATGGGGTTTATCCCAAATTAAAAATTGTATTACGACACTAACAAATGGATTAAAATTAAAAGGTTGTGACATTTATGTGATATTCGATGGAACAATTGACAGACCTAATTTTACTGAAAAAATGAAAGAAGATTATTATCTTAAAATAAATTCGTTTAAAAATGATGATGAAATTAAAAATGATAAGAATATTAATGTTGTTGTATTTGACCAGTGGTTACACCAATCCAATAGTCTCAGAAAAGTAATGTTAGAAAATACGACTACTCCTTTAGTAATGTCTATTCAAGAAGATTGTCTAATGGTTAATACTGAAAAAATAGATACTAATTTAATTGTTAATTTGTTACTAAACGATGTGTCGGTTGAATATATAAGATTTTATCCTCAAAACGATATATTAAATTTCAAAGGTGAATTATATCCAGAAGCTAGACCTGGGATTCCTCATCCAGAAACACCTCTTTTACATAAATGTATGCATTGGTCTGACCGACCACATATAGCTACTTTAGAACATTATAAAAATAGAGTGTGGGCAAATATCGGAACAAATATTAGAACCGTAATGGAAAAACAAATTCAATACAGGGCTGAAAAAACTAATACTCATTGGGGAACGTGGATATACGGAGAAAGAAAAGCTATGTTGCACGATACAAATTCTCCATATGGATCTGGATACGATTTATATCCAAAGGGTAAAGATTCTATAATTAAATAACAAACAACATACGTTTTAACGAAAAATAAAAATATGTTGTTATGTTTTAAATGAATACCGATACTGTGATTTCAATAACTACTGTTCCACATAGAATTAATACATCATTGCCTTTAGTTATTAATTCCCTTAAAAAACAAACAATTAAATGTAAAATTCTTGTATGCATTCCTAAAATTTATAGAAGATGGAACAATTCTTGTGAAATACCTGATTATTTAAAAAATGATTCGGATATAATTGTTTGGTATACTAAAAAAGATTATGGACCAGGTACTAAATTTCTAGGTGCATTAGAATATATAGAAGATAATGAAGATATTAAAAATATAATTACTATGGACGATGATATGTATTATGATTATGATAAATTTATTCAATATATGTTGGATAAAAGTATTGAACATCCGAATACTGCACTAACATTTGGAGGTATTAAATTAATGCATACACCTTATAGATGGAGAAATGGATTAAACTATAAAAACTATAATTGCTATGTTGATTCTCCTGCTGGGTGTAATGGAGTATTATATCCAATTGAACCATTCAGAACCGATAAAAGAATATTTACTTTTATGGATAATCTACCAGATGGAATATATAATGATGATGATGCCTATTTTGGAATTATATTAAGTATAATGAATATACCATTATATTCTATCGTGAGAGAAGGAGAATTAGCAGCTAGTCATACGGCTACTCCACAATGCAAAAGAAGTTGTTTAAATACTACAATTGATTCTAATATACCAAGATGTGATAATGAAAGTCAAATATATCAGCACGCAGTGGACAATAATTATTTACCTAGTAAATTTAGATTATAAATGTTGCATAATTGTATGAGTTCCACCTTGTTGAACTGGCCATGCTAATTTTAATTTTGGTAAAATTAATTTATCATCATCTTCTAAAGCTTCTTTTGTAAATCTTTTACTATTATTAATATTCTTTGTAAAAAGAGCTTTTCTATTAAAATATACTTCCTCAACTAGATCTATTTTCATTACAGCTGGAAATTTAAATAATTCTGAAAAATAATTTATATGACACCCTGATATTTCACAGGGTATAGGAAATTGTTGGAAAATTGCAAGATGTTCTAATCTTAATTTTTCATTAATAATAGATTCAAAATCAGGTATATAATATCTACCTGTTATTTTAATTATATGCGTTGGATTTATATTTTTTAATATTTTTGAATTGTTGTATACGTAATTGATTTCGTACAATTCATGTTGTCCTTTACTTCTACCTTCATTTCTATTGGTATTAAATAAAAATGCTTGATCAGTTGCTGATATATCATTTCGAGTAAATGTTATAATTTCAAATCTATTGTTTTCGAACTCTTTAAATTCATTAAATTTATATCCAGTATTTTCCACTAAAATTATATTTAATTTGGTATTTTCTATCCAATTTTTAATACTTTTTAAATAACATTCTAGTCTTGCTTCAGGATCACATTGCTTCATACCTACAATGTTTTTAGTGTATACACTAGTTGTTAATATTATTAAAGGAATTGTCGACATATAAATATATATTATATATATATATATATAAACAAATATAAAAATAATATATATTTATATATAATGAATATTTGCCTTGTTAAGCAAGATACTTATCAAGATTTATATGTTTCTAATAAAGATATGTCTTCATCGGAAATTTTATTTTCATCGATGATGAGAACTGGACCTATAGGACTAATACACAATCTTAAAGCAGATTTTTATACTATTAAAGAAGAAGAAACAGAAGAGTGTCAAATGTACAATCATTTTTTACGTGGTTTTGGAGGGAATTATAAATTATTAAAAACACAATTATTAAATACAATCCCTGGTAATAGTTTTTTCGAACCAGGATCGGATAAACCTAATGGTTATTATTCTATATCTTCTTACGATATAAATTGGAAAGATTATGATATTGTAATTAGTATTAATTTTTCAATTCCATCTTCGCTTATTAAGAAATATCCTAATATATTATGGTGTTATCTAATAGGAGAAAATAATAGACATTTATTAGATAATCCAAAATATGGATACGACGTTGCATTAAATCAAGATATAGACCTTTCTTATAATATTACCGATAATGTTGTTCAATTCCCATATACCTTTTTAGAAAAAAACACTTTATTTGATATTATGAAAGGTTTTATTAACGATGATTCTGTTAACGGAATTTTTATAGAAATAAATTCATGTAAAAATCGCCCAGTTATATCTTACCCAGATAATTTTAATAAACTTAAATCTGATTTTAATTTAGTTTTAAATACTCACGATCAAAATATAAAAAAAAATCTTATTAAACTAGTCAATTCAAAATATTTTATAAAATATGGCGGTAGATCCATAAGAGGTAATTCAGTTATAGAAGCAATTTCTTGTAGTTGTTTAGTCTTAATGGATTCAACTAAAACTGGATATGGATTTTTAATTCCAGAAATATGTGACGTTAAAAATGAACAAGAAATTTATGATAAAGTAAAATTATTTGAAGAAGATAAAGATAAATATGATGAAGTATTAGATCTTCAAAAAAATTTATTACAAAAATATATCTATGAACAGCCTTACCGAAATTTAGAAAAATTATTTTATGTAAAAAATAATTATTGTGCGGCTTTTGTATCAAACATTGGTTATTTTGGTAATTTTATTAATACGTTAATTCAATTAGTAGACTCAGGAAAATATTATGGCCCAATAATTTTACTAGCATCAAACGATTTATACAATTCTGAATATATCAAACACGAATTAATTATAAAATATAAAGTAGAGATTTATAACTTTCCAGATATAGAAACTATTTTATCAGAAAAAACAGTAGATTTTATTAAAAAACAACGCGGTGATAGAGGTAAAAAAAATGTTCAATGGACATTTGGTACATTTAATAAATTTAATCTATTCCAAGAATCCTTAAAAAAATACAGATACATATTTTATATAGATACAGGTGTTAAAATTTATAAACCAATTCAACCTTTGTTTAAGTTAGCGAATGAAAATAAAATATTGGCTCATAACGATAATTATGATAAATTCAAAGAAACGTTATTACAAAAATTTGATAATGTAGAACCTTATATTACAGAATTAAAATCTAAGTTTGATCTTGAGACAAAAGATTTTTTTCAGACTACGGTTATGTTATACGATACAGCTATTATAAACAAAGATACTGTTAATAATATTTGTCAATTGGTTAAAAAATATCCAATTAGTTGTAATGGAGATCAGGAATATATTTCCTTATATTTTCATCAAATTACTAAACAAATGGAACAAATTAAAATTAACGAGTGTGATAATTATTATTATGATTATCACCAACGTTCTGGAGTAGGTAAATATATTATGTCTAAAAGATAATTAATTTAGTGTTTTAATCTTCGCTACAGTAATGTAATAATACAACATTATAATAATCATATTCTAAAGGTTCTCTGTAATGAATATGATCAGTTCCATTAAATATCATTAAACCATTTTCTTCGCAGTCTACTGCAACGCACTCCTCTTTAGGAGGAGTGTAACCAGGATCTCCATTATCAAATTTTGCATATCTACCTTTGTATTTTACAGGTTGTTTAACTTTATGAACATAGATATTCCAAGTTGTGTCTTTAGGTTTTCCAATTATATAAGAACAAGTATATTCACATTCTGGTCTATCAGTATGAGCCGGTAAATCAGCTCCTTTTACGTAACAAGATAAATACGTATAAGTTGGTTTCATTTTCTTACCTACTATTTTATTTATCAATGGTAAAAATTCTATATGTAAAAGTCTAGTTAAAGTTTCGTCTATTATTTTATATCTATTTGACTGTCTGTCACCAAAGGGATATATTCCATTTTTAATATTGTGTTTAAAATAACCGTTTACTATATTGTGAATTTCTTTGGAAATCACGTTCTCAACTTTAACAGGGGTAAATTCGTCTATATAATATTCTTCTCCTAAATTTTTTTCATTTAAAAATGAACTACCTTTTTGTTTATAATCGTTAATTACGGAAAGTGTAGTACTTATGTAGTTGTTCGGGACTTTATGATTAATATTGAATTCTTTATTTATTTCTAAGAAATTTTTATAAAAGTTATCTATTATATTAGAATAATCCAAATTTTTTAGAGGTAATTCATCCTTAATAATATTTTTTTGGTTGTTTTTAATTACTAACCTAGACTTTTTATTATTTGAATATTCACGAATGTAAACATTAAATAATAACATTTCTTCATTTTCATTCATAGGTGCATAACTTTTTTCTAAGTCTGGATCTCTTATATTACTTTCATTAAGACATGTATTATAATAAATTACGTCGCCCGCCTTACATTCAATAGTTTTATTTAATCTATCAAAAATAACTTTAACGGGTGTTAAGAACCCTGTTACAGTTATTAATCTTTGTCCGGTATCCGAACTATATTTTTTCCCAATGTCTGTATTTAAATTATAAGCATCAAGATGACCTCCATGTGTAAACCCTGATTTATATTTTGTTACACAAATATTTTCAAAATAAATTTTTTCTACAGAAATAAGCTTGGATATATTATCTATTATAATTTCTTCATTTTCATTTCTTAACCATTTAGAGGTTTTATTTAAGTCATTTAAAACTATTTCATTGTCATTTAATGTTTTGAATTGTTCTAACTTAAAAAACTCCTTCGATATTTTAATTTTGTCAATAGAAGAATCTGTTATGTCTATAATTGTATTATCTTCCTTAATATTTGGATATTTAAATAATTTACTTCTAGATTCTTGTCTAAACCAAAGATTAAATGCCCATTTTTCGCCTTTTATAACTGGCAAACCCGCGTGCTCACTAAGTTTGTGTTTTATATTTCCCCCAGGATAAACATTATGAAAAACCAATAATTTACCAATATTTGGACTAACTTCTATATTTAATTTAGTAAATTTTGTGCCTCCTCCTTCCTCTACTTCATTTAAATAAACTAATGCAGTTATCATTCTTTGACCTCCGTATTTCATGTTTCTAGTACTTTTTTCGCTATTATCAAATTCCCAGGAATCATAATGTTGTCTATATTCTTGATTTACATCATAATATATAATTTGAAAAGCTTCTGCGTTTTCCAAAGGGATGCCAACTTCTTTTGATATTCTATCTCCTATTTTTTTGGTAGTGTCACTTTCACCATGAAGAATCCAATGATTTTTGCCGGTTCTTCCCGTAGAAAAAACTCCTTGTTTATTAGAAGAGACTAAAGCTTGGGTAATTTTGTTTTCTGATTTTTTTATGAAATAATCACAATCTTGTTTAGTTAAGAAATTATCTATGGTATAAATAAGCGGGTCTTCGCTTAAAATATTTTTAGTCATCTATTTAAAGATAAAATATAGTATTTCTTTAAATAGATGAATCCAGTATTTGCTCATTTAAATGAACGACGTGGAGTAAAGTTATCTGCTAGATCTTTGAAGAAATTTTTAAAGATTAAACATTCTGCTGTAATATATTATGCAAATAAAGATTCTAGAATTAGAAGAGTTAAATCCAATGAAGTTGGATCTGGTAAGATTAAATCTTCTGTATTTACAATTGATTAGTCTTCTTTTTCAATAGAAGGAAAAAGAGTAATAAGTCTCTTTTCACAAGCCTCGTTAAGTATAGGTATCTTCCATGAATTTAAGTTTTTAACCCATTCACAACTAAAATTAGCTTTTAAAATTTCCTTTGAGTCAAAAGTTTTCTTTCCATATACGTAAATAAAATTATCTTTAATTTTAAAAGCTAATTCTTTTTCTATTTTTTGATTGTCATCTTGGTTAGTCGATGTTTTTGATAAATTAGCTCTAATTATATCTTCTAAAAGACTTAACATTGGAGCATTATTAGTTAATAAAGTGTCTATTTTATTTTCTATGTTAATTAGTTTTTCTTCTATAATTTTAATTTTTTCAGATTCTAAATAGCTTTTTTCCATTAAAGATTAATAATAAAATTCTTTATATTATTTCTCTTTTAAATTTTGGTGAAGTCTACATGAAAAATTAAAATTCTCTAATGAAAAATTTTTTTTAATTATTTTTTCTGCTATATCCTTAACTTCTATTGTTTTAAACCAGAATTCTAGTCTATATAAAACGCTTCTACCTTTTGTAGAATCTACTATTCTTATTCCATTTATAAAATCATAAAAATCATCTCTTTCAGATATAAGTTCAATTAAACAATGTAACCATATTTTATTGACATTTTCGGACAATCGAAAAGAAAACTCAAACCCATTAATATTCTCAACATCTTCCCAAAACGGTTCTATATCCTTTCTAAAAAAGCTGTAAGACGAAGGAGTCGCTCCATTTCTTTTCATTATTTTAGTACCCGTTCCATTTGAAAAAGTATTTTCTATTGAAGGTATATTATTAAAAGTTCTCCAAAAATCTTGTACTGTATCTATTTCTAAAAGTTTTTCTACATTTCCTTTATAATTGTGGGATAAATTTTTATACTGTAAAAAAAGAACCCAAGTATTTTCTAGTTTATGAATTTGATCCATATTATTTTAATAAAATAAGTTTTTAAACTAATTTTAATATATTTTAAATAACATTATGGAAAGTCAACTTTCAGAAAAGAATAGTATTAATCCAAAATTATGGGGTCCTTATTACTGGAAAGTATTTCACCTTACCGCATTTGGGTTTCCAGATAACCCAAGTAAAGAAGATAAGAAAATTTATAAAGATTTTTATATTTACTTTACTAAGATTTTACCATGTGAAAAATGTACTCAAGATTCCAGAAAAGCAATTAAACTTGTAAATTGGGATGAAGTTTTAAGTTCTAGAGATTCTCTTATAAAGTGGACACATTTTTTTCATAATGACGTTAATATAAAATTAAAAAAGAAAACAATTAGTTTAGATTATTTTTTAGATAATTTCATGAAAGATCTAAATAAAAATGCATGTATTTGCGATAAAACATTAGAATCTAAAATAATTATTTTATTAATATTATTATTACTTATTGTTATTTATATAATGTCTTAAATTAAGCACTGCACATAGTACATTCTTTTTCTTTTGTGTGTTCCATAGAAAATCTTTGAGATTCAATTGGGGGTTTAGTTCTAATATAATAAGAACCAGTTTTAAGACCATTTTTCCAACCATAAAAATGTATACTATGTAAAACCTTAGGTTTGGGAGGATCTACAAATAAATTCAAACTTTGACTTTGACAAATAAAAGCGCCGCGTTCTATAGCCATGTCAAGTATATGTTTTTGTTGCATTTCCCAAGAAGTCTTGTAAACATCTTTTATGTCTTGTGGAATATTAAGATTTTTAACAGATCCTCTGTTAATAATTAGTTCATTAATCAAGGATTTTGAATATAAATTTCTTGATTTAAGTTCTTTTATTAGATGATTATTTACAATAACAAAATTTCCAGACATTACATTTCTTGTGTATAAATTAGATGTATAAGGTTCAAATGATTCGTTATTACCCATAATTTGAGCTGTTGAAGCAGTAGGCATAGGAGCAACTAAAAGGCTATTTCTTACACCAGTCTCGATTATTTCTAATTTTAAGTCATCCCAGGTAGTTTCGCTATAAAAACTGGGTTTAACATTCCACATATCAAATTGGAAAATACCTTGAGAAATAGGAGAACCTTTAAAAGTATCATACGGACAAACGTTTTTTGCTATTTTATTAGACATTACTAGAGAATTATAGTATATACATTCAAAAATATCTCTATTAAGTTTTTTAGCCTCTGCGGATTCAAATGGAAATTTTAGAATCATAAAAACATCTGCAAGGCCTTGAACTCCTATCCCAATTGGCCTGTGTTTTTTATTAGAAAATTCGCTTTCAGAAGTAGGATAATCGTTTATATCAATTATATTATTTAAATTGTGTACTAATTCTTGTGTTTTTTCGCCGAGAAGTTCAAAGTTAAATTTAAAATTACTTATATATGATGGAAGACAAAGACTTGCTAGATTACAAACTGCAGTTTCTTTTGAATCTGAATACTCAACTATTTCAGTACATAAATTACTACTTTTAATAATTCCATAATTTTTTTGATTAGATTTTCTATTAATAGTATCCTTGTATAGTATATAGGGAAGACCTGTTTCAATTTGTGAATTAATTATTTTTTCCCACAAATCTTTTGCTTTTATTTTTTTTCTATAAATCATTTCATTTTCGTAATGATTGTAGAGTTCTTCAAATTCGTAACCCCATTTAGAGTCAAGTCCGGGACATTCATTTGGACACATTAAACACCAATCTCCATCTTGTTCAACGCGTTTCATAAATAAATCTGGTATCCACAAAGCGTAAAAAAGATCTCTAGCTCTCAATTCTTCTGCACCATTATTCTTTTTTGCTTCTAGAAAAACATCAATGTCTGCGTGCCATGGTTCTATATAAACGGCAAAAGAACCATTTCTTTTACCACTCTGGTTTATGTGTCTTGATATGTCATTATAAACTTTCAAAAGAGGCATAATACCGTTACTTTTACCACCTGTTTTATTGATGTAAGAATCTTTTGCTCTTACATTTGAAATATGAACACCGATTCCTCCTGCCCATTTAGATATATTAGCCATATCCGAAGCAGTTTTATATAATCCATCTACAGAATCTTCTGTTCCAATTAAAAAACAAGAACTCATTTGTTGATATCTAGTTCCGGCGTTAAAAAGTGTTGGGGTCGCATGAGTATAGTATTTTGAAGACAAACTTTCGTAGGTTTTTTTAACATTTTCTAAATCATTTTGGTGTATAGATAATGCTACTCTCATGAATAAATCCTGTGGTCTTTCTATAATTTCTTCTTTTATTTTCAAAAGATACGACTTTTCAAGAGATTTGAATCCAAAATAAGTTATCTCGTAATCCTTATTATAATCTATAATATTTTGTATTTTATCTGGATTAATTAAAATAAGATTGTTTATAAAATTATCAGATATTATCTTATATTCGTTTAATCTGATCATTTTTTCGTAAAAATTATCTATCGTATTTTTATTATGATTATTTATAGCTATTCTTCCTGCTAAAATTAAATAATCTGGATCTTCTTTAAAAAGAGTGGCAGACATCGACGCAGAAAATTCGTCTAATTCTCTGGTTGTGATTCCATCTCTAATAAGACCACAAATAGTTTGCGCTATATAAATTGGGTCAACGTTTAATGGTTCTCCCCAGATACCAGAACTAGATAAATGTTTAATTTTTTCAGTTATCAAATCAAATTTAATTTCTTCTTCGTTACCGCTTCTGGTAATAATTCTCATTTTGTATTAATTAAAATATTTCTTAAAATGGATTAATATTTTAATTAATTTCAAATTATTTGAAAATCGAGAAATAAAATTTAGTATTTTGGTTCTTTTTTAGCGCTTTTATTGCCTAGGTATAATGAAGAATCTGATGACTCTATATCAAATCCTCTTTCGCCGCCTCCAAGAACGTTTCCAGAGTACCAAGGTTTACCATAGGCGGCATTGGAATTGCTGGGTACGACCATCTTTTCCTTGCTGCTATTAAATGGCCACAATCCAAATATATAAGCAACTACAAAGTAAATAACCATAGCAATTACTAAATACATAACTAGTTTCATAACTATACCCATCGGTGTCATCGGCATGCCTCCTCCCATTCCCGTTAACTTACCAAGAACTCCCAAAACAACTACTGCTATAATTATATACATCATTGCACCGCCACCGCTAGTCGCCGCCGCAAATTGTGCCATACCGGCGTACTGTGCTGAAGTTACATCTGCGAGACCTTTAAGAGCATCAGCCTGGGCTTTGCCTCTGGCTTCTGCTAGTTCTTTTAATCCAGACGCTTCGTGTTGATCAACTGTTTTTGAGTTGAGTTCATTAACAAGATCTGAAGAAGCTTGTTTACCTAATTGGATAGACGTTCCGGCAGCTTTTTGTAACATAAGAGTAGCCTGTATGTTTTGGTCAACAACAACATTTTTCATATCTACATTTTCTGCTTCTATTGTAACAGAACCGTTAGCGTTAACTTTTACTTTAGTAGACTCTGTCATGTTGTTAATATGCTCGTCCATACTCGAACTTTGCCTGTCTATATTTCTAGATATAACATTTTTGGTATTAGCAGATAAAGACATTACACCGGTTTTTTTCTGAACATCATTTTCCGCTGTAGCCTTTGCTATAGCTTTCATCTGATCTTTGATGGCCGATTTTTGTGTAGTTGATAAACTATTAATAACGTTCATTTTAGTAGAAGCTGTATTTGATAACTTAACGTTTGACATATTAATATAAGGAGGACGAGCATTCATTCTCGCTCCTTGAACGTCAGCTCTATGACTAGCGATTAATGCCTGATTATCCTTTGCGATGAGCCGATTCATTGGCATAGCTCCAGCCCCTGGCATATACGGTTGAGGGGTTGGATGATCTTGAACAACTATTGCGTACATTTTATCTAATTCCTGTTGTTTAGCAACAGTTCTTTTTGCAACTATATTTATAGTTGCATTAGCCGCCGCAGAAGCAGAAGTTTGTTGAGACGAATTGTGTAATTCACACGACATTGCATTATGAGCTTCTAGAATTTTTGTAGCAGATAAATTAAAAGTTCCGCATCCAGATTCCGCCATTGCGTGATTAGAAGCAGTAGCAAAATCGTTTTTAGTAGCAGAAGCTCCTACACTTGCTGCCCCCCAGAGAGCACTTGCGTGAGCCTCTGCATTAAACGTATGAATAGAATTAGAATACTGATCGGACGCTGCTTTTTGACATTTTTGTCCGAGACCCATTTCTTTAGCTAATTCAGCAGAATGATCTCTAACTTCTCCGGCAGTTACGGGTTTAGAACAAGAAGTGGCACCTTTAGACGATCTTGATAGTGGCATTATTTATTTAATATAAATTAATATTATTTTTTTGAATATAAAATTAAAATAATAATTAATACAATTAAAATTCCCGAACCTCCAAGTATTAAAAGCAGTAAATCATCGTCTATGACCGGATATTCAGGCGGAGGCTGGTAGGTGGGCGGCGGGACAAAACCCTGTTCATCAGGGTCTATGGGTTTTTCATCATAAGGAAGTTTAACCGGTTCTGTAGCTATATGAACACCGGAAGAGCCATCGCCCGGTGCAATGACATCTCCTGGATTTCTAACTGGGTTATCATCATTAGATAATGGATCAGGTGTAGCCCCTCCTTGGGTTCCGGGTGAGACGGAGTCCTTGTCCGCAGAATATGGATTTTTAGGAACCTGTGGAGCCGGTCTTCCACAATTATTTGTTACGCCCGTCCCATGCATCTCTATCCGCCCGCCTATTATATTTGTAGTACATGTATTGAATGTAATCGACCGTCCTTTGCATTTTTGATTTTTAAATTTTTCGTCTCCTTTTAAGTCAGACCATTTACCTTGTTCAGGTGATTCGCCATATCTAGCCCAATTAAAAAGTACTTGAGCAAAAGACTCAGATCCGCTCCCTGATAATATTCCGGGTTCTCCGTTAAGATCTCCATTTGGAGAAACTAAAGTGTTCCCTATAAATCCAAATGGATTAACCTTTGCGTCGTATTTACAATATGGAAACGATTCTTTCATAGGAGGAGGCCCGTTTTTTAAATTATTTGTAAACTGTGTATAACTTTGAGGTTTTGTCTGATCTTTTACTATAAAGTAATCATTTTTTAAACTAGAAGGGACAATGTTTAAAGATAGACCAAATGTATTTCTTGCAGAATCTAGACTGACGACCGCAGAACAAGATGGGTCCGCATAATGTCGAAGTCCTTTTTGACCCACCATGTCTATGCCCTTTATTGTAAAGGCATTACAATATTTTCTTATAATTGTTGAAAACACGATATCTAAATCTACCGGATCGCCCGAGCCGCCGGCCCAAGGATTTTGTGCATCGTCGCTATCTCCTCGAATCATTTTATAAAAAAGTCTTTGAAATGGTTTTCTATGCATAGGATTGTATAGTAAATAATACTGATTATCGGATTTATTTAAATATAATATCCACTTCATAGTAGGAGAAAACATTAAATCAGTATTATAGAAATAACTCTGGCTCCATTTTACGCTAATTTCTCTTGCACTAGTACCTAAAAAATCTGACATTACAATTGGTTTAGTATTTTTAGTAGCTATTTTATTTAAAATTACTCCACTTCTTAGAGGCCTGTCTCCATTATATTCCACACATAAATGTCCATATCTAGAAATAGAAATTTCGCCTGTTTCTATAGCACCTTTAATACGAACGCTTTCTTCGGGTGTATATTTTTTAACGGATAAAAAAGATACTTTCTCGGTCATATTGTCATAATCTTCTACAAATTCCTGATGAGAAGTTAAAAAAGTAAACCACTGAAGATCCCCCGAGCCCGTTTTCCCGACTCGGCGTTGAGATTTTATTAAGTTTTTCAAAAACATGTCTGAGTTTACTATCTCTCTTATGGAATAGGAACCGTAATCCTCTGGTCTTATATTTTTAAAAGTCATTATTATTAATAAAATATAATATTTTATTTTGTAATATTATATTTTATTTTAAACTTTATTAAATTAG
>MDSV01179724.1_pt1 | contig 14372 bp, 14 predicted proteins | sample 810851 | NCBI WGS metagenome assembly MDSV01 (sample SAMN05326640, study PRJNA326480) | marine metagenome | isolation source: seawater | place: Atlantic Ocean: North East | collected 2012 | reverse complement strand
CCCGGGTGGCGGAATTGGTAGACGCAAGGGACTTAAAATCCCTCGAGGGCAACCTCGTGCCGGTTCGACTCCGGCCCTGGGCATAAAAGATGAAGTATATTTCTATATCATTATTAATACTAGTTTTGACCGGTTGCGCGAAAAGCTTAATACCAATTCCAGTATCAATAGTTCCTGAAAAAAATAATGAGCGATTTCCATCAGCTAGTTACGGGGAATACCCGAGTGATTATCAAAGTATATTAAAAAAATACTTACAAAATAACTTACTCAATCACGAAGATGCTAAGGTGGAGTTTATAAACAAACCTAATAGATTATCTGTTTCACAGTTAGCGCGTGATACGACAGGATATAGAGTCTGCTTATCAATCAATTCTAAAAATAATAAATCCATCTACACTGGATATAAAACACACTTATTTATAATATATAATAGTGAAGTGAAGTTGCATTTATTTGATAGTGGTTTATTAAAAATACCTTTTAATTTATGTGTCCAAAATGACGATAGCAAATCTATTTATCTGGAAGAAATACCTGATATAGCTGAGGAGGTGACGATAGATGAAATGGATGAAATAGAATTAGACGAACCTATTAAACGAATTATAAAAGATGAAAATATATATATATTATGTGACTTTTTGGAATCTCAAAGAACATATGTGTTTAATGAGAAAAATAACCTCTTTTCAGAATCCAAGGGTATAAATGAAGTTTATTATGAAAATATTAAATTCTCTACAACGCATATTTTGGGTTCAAATTCCATCGAGGAGATCTTGATTAACAGAATATCGGGAGAAGCAATTATAACAGCGTTTGATCAAGGCACTATTTCAGGAACCTGTACGTTATTAAAAGATAAAAAATTCTAATTTGCAGCCTAAGTTTTCTTGAATCTCAGTGGTTTTCAGACTATAGTTATTATTCATTTAGAGATTGTTTATGAAAACAGATATAGAGATTGCCCAAGCTTCAAAATTAGAAAAGATATCTACAATCGCAAAGAAAATTGATATCCCAGAAAATTCTTTAGAACCGTATGGTCATTATAAAGCTAAAATCTCAATGGAATTTGTTAAATCACTTGAGAATAAGCAAGATGGAAATCTAATCTTAGTAACTGCTATTAGCCCGACTCCAGCAGGAGAAGGGAAGACAACTACATCAGTTGGATTAGGGGATGCTTTAAATTTAATAGGCAAAAAAGCTTTAGTCACAATAAGAGAACCATCGTTAGGTCCAGTTTTTGGAATGAAAGGTGGCGCTGCCGGAGGCGGTATGGCTCAAGTAATCCCAATGGAGGATATTAATCTTCATTTCACTGGCGACTTTAATGCAATACAGCTGGCTAATAATCTTTTAGCAGCTATGCTTGATAACCATATACATCATGGTAATGAGTTAAATATTGACGTTCGTAGAGTTGCATGGAAAAGGGTACTAGATATGAATGATAGGGCATTGCGAAAAACTGTATGTTCTTTAGGATCTGTCGGAAATGGTTATCCGAGAGAAGATGGTTTTGATATTGTCGTAGCATCAGAAGTAATGGCTATATTTTGTCTGGCAACCTCACTTGAGGATCTAAAAGATAAACTTGGTAATATCGTTATTGGATATACTAGAAAAAAAGAGCCAATCTTAGCTAAACAAATAAATGCACATGGTGCAATGACAGTGCTATTGAAAGATGCGGTTATGCCCAACTTAGTTCAAACTTTAGAGAATAATCCTGCCATTATTCATGGAGGACCTTTTGCAAACATTGCACATGGCTGTAATTCAGTAATTGCAACTAAGGCTTCTTTGAAGTTAGCTGATTATGTTGTAACTGAAGCAGGTTTTGGTGCAGATCTTGGTGCAGAAAAATTTCTTGATATTAAATGTAGAAAAGCAAATCTTAAGCCTTCTGTCGTTGTGCTAGTAGCTACAATAAGAGCATTAAAATATCATGGCGGTTGTCCTAAGGAAGAATTTTCAAAAGAAAGTTGTGACTACCTTAATAAAGGTCTTGTGAATTTAGAAAGACATGTTAAAAATTTAAAAGAGCATTATGGTTTACCAGTCGTAGTTGGCATTAATGGCTTCGCAAGTGATACAGATGCAGAAAGAAAAATCCTTAAAGATAAATCTGATGAATTAGGTGTCCCCATTGTTTCATCTACGCATCATGCAAACGGAGGAAAGGGTGCTAAAGAATTAGCCGAAATGGTTGTTAAGGTAATCGAAGAAGCAGATAACAATTTTAAATTTTTATATGAAGATGATCTTGATCTTTGGTCAAAAATGGAGACGATTGCTAAAAAAATATATGGTGCAGCTAGTATATCAGCACCTGCAAATATAAAAAAACAAATTCAAGAACTACAAGATAATGGATATGGAAAATATCCGGTTTGTGTTGCTAAAACACAATACTCATTTTCCACTGATCCAACTCTTAGAGGTGCGCCATCTGGTCATGAAATCACTATAAGAGAAGTAAGGCTAGCTGCAGGCGCAGAATTTATAGTAATGGTCTGTGGCGATATCATGACTATGCCTGGATTACCTAAAATCCCAGCAGCAGAAAAAATTGATTTAGATAATGATGGAAATATTATAGGACTATTCTAACTAGTGCGATTTTTAATTCCATTTTTTCTAAATAGAAAGTTTTTTCTATTCTTTATTTCATTATTTTTTTTATTCATCTCTCTTTTAGGTCCTGGCGAATCTGGAATCACGCGTTTAATATTAAATTTTGATCTTACATCTTTAATCGCATTATATAATAATTCAGAATCTTTCTTTAGAATGCCAAATACACCATTAAGAATGTTTATATTCATCAGCTCTATGTTGATCTTAATTTTTTTAGTTTTGCAAAAAAGTGTCAAAGATCCACCTATAAAAATATTTTCTTTAATAACTAAATACTTAGTTTTTATATTCTTACTAAGTTTTTTTTCAACTGATAATATTTATAATATTGCTTTCTTTCTATTACTGTTTATTTCTATCATATATATGCTTAACTACTCTTCAAATAAGTTTAACACCATAGAGTTTTATTTCTTGTTCTCATACTTTCTTTTCTTTATCTATCCCTTTTTTCATTCATATTTTATGCCATCAGATTTATCCGAAGTTGATAATTATGTTAGGTTTTTATTCGCTATACCAATTTATTTGCTATTTAGAGAAATTAGACTAAAAGTTAGCCATTTTATATACTTAATTAATATCGTAGCTATTTCTTTTGGTTTTGTGGCAATTTATTTTAGTTTAACAGACGAACTTAGTAGAGTTAGAGGATTCACTAGTACAACTACAATTTTTGGGAATATATCAATTCTTTTATGCATCTTATCGTATTTTTCTATTAGTTATTTTCAAGAAAAGAATTTAAATTATAAATATTTACCATACGTTTCTATTTTCTCTTCATTTTTAGCTTGGAGTCTTTCTGATACCAGAGGCTCTATTGTTGCGTTAATCATAACTATTTTAGTGTTAGCTTTATTTACTACATCAAGGAATAAGTTTTTTGTACAATGCAAAAAAACTACTTTTGCTTTTATAGCTATTTTAGGCCTGATACTCATATTTTCTGGTTCTCATATAAGATTAATCAAAGCATATCAATCTTCTTATGATTATTTTACCCATGATATCTCTTTTAATCATAAAGAAAGTGGTAGTGTCATCCCTAGAATATCTATTTGGAAAGGTAGTTTAAATATGATCAATGATAATATTTTATTAGGGGTTGGATTAAATAATTTTAATAGTGAATTAGAAAAACAAATAGCTGATAAAAAAATTAAACCTATTCGATATGATTATGGCACTGGAAATTCTCAAGAAAGGATTCCTAATTTGTCAGCTGGATTAAATCATGCGCATAGTCAATATTTAGATACTTTTGCCAAAACAGGAATTTTTGGTTTTATTAGTTTAATTTATTTCTTATTAATTAATTTACTATTCTTCATAAAGTATTATTTTAAAAATAATGATAATATTTATTCTAAATTTGGGATAGTTACTTCGCTAATGTATATATCGTTTATGTTAAGCCATACAATACTCTCCCATCATCAGTCAACTTTATTTATGATAACTATAATGGTCATTTTAGCTGGATTATGTAATAATTTTTCTCAAAAGGTAGTAAGATAATGAAAATTACAGTAATAGGTACAGGTTATGTTGGTTTAGTAACTGGTGTTTGCTTATCTGATATTGGACATGATGTCATTTGCTTGGATATTGATAAAAAGAAAATCCAAAATCTTAGAAAATCTATATTGCCAATATATGAGAATGGACTTCAAAAGAAATTTGATTTTAATCTTAAGAAGAAACGAATAAGCTTCACAGACTCATATGCTACAGCAATCAAACATTCAGATATTATATTTATTGCTGTAGATACTCCCTCAAAAAAAGATGGAGGCGCGGACTTGACTAGTATTAAAAATACTTGTACTAGTATTGCAGCTGTTATGACTAGCAACAAAGTGATCATTGAAAAATCAACTGTCCCTGTTGGAACATCAGATTTTATCTATAAACTTATGCGAAAAGATTTAAAAAAACTTAATAAAAATCTTGATATTGCTGTTGTTTCTAATCCAGAGTTTTTAAAAGAAGGTTCGGCAGTTGAAGACTTTATGAAACCCGATCGCATAATAATAGGACTCGATGATAGAACGCTTGAGGCTACATTCAATGAAATGTATTTACCATTTAATCGCAAATATAATAAAATCCAATATATGGATATAAAATCAGCGGAGCTAACTAAATATGCTGCTAATGCTATGCTTGCCACCAAAATTAGTTTTATCAATGAGGTTGCGAATATTGCAGATAAGTTGGGCGTTGATATTGAAAATGTTAGAAAAGGCATAGGCGCTGATAAAAGAATTGGTACAGAATTCCTTTATCCTGGTTGTGGTTATGGTGGCTCTTGTTTCCCTAAAGATGTAACGGCTTTAATTTCAACAGCTAAAACTTTAAAATATAACTCTAAACTCTTAAAATCTGTTAATGAGGTAAATGACTATCAAAAACTTTGCCTTGATAGAAAAATATCCAAATTTTTTAATAACAAACTTAATAATAAAAGAATAGCTGTTTGGGGTCTATCTTTTAAGCCTAATACAGATGATGTTAGATATGCTCCAAGCACATCTACAATAAGTTCTTTATTAAAGAAGGGTGCAAATATTAAGGCATATGATCCTGTTGCCAGCTTAAAAAAGGACCTTAATAATTTTAAGGGTAAATACATAGAAAAAGATAATGCTATTACAGTTCTTAAAGATGCTGATGCCCTAGTTATTTTTACCGAATGGAAAGAATTTTGGTCTATTGACTTAAATATCTTTTTAACACATATGGCTAGCCCTGTTATTTTTGACGGTAGGAATATTTACTCGCCTGAGAGAATGGCAAAAAACAATATCCTATATTTTGGGGTTGGTCGCGGTTCAAGCAAACTATCCTAAATCAATTAAACCCTTGATTTACTTATGGATTTAATATACTTTTATATGTTCAAGGGGTGAACATGTAAATGTGGATATTGGCAAAAACAAAGGGTAATCAAGAAGCAAGAGCTGAAAAAAACCTTATAAATCAGGGGTTTAAATGTTTATTGCCATATTTGAAAACTAAGAAATTTATACATAATAGATGGGTTCAATCAAAAGAAGTGATGTTTTCTGGGTATATTTTTATAGATATCAGTAAATCTGACAAAAATGTACACAAGATCAATAACACATATGGTGTCTCTAAGTTGCTGATAAATAGGGATACTGGCATACCTTATATTTTAGAAGATAAATATATAGACGAAATACACAAACAATTTATGAAAAATAATGATGTTCATAACATGAACGCTGGGGATAGTGTAGTTATCACTCAAGGTAAATTATCAAGGTTCTCTGGTATTTTTCTAGAAAAATGTAGCAAATATCGAGCTAAACTCCTAGTTAGCATATTAAGCAGAAAACAGGAGATACTCGTCAGCATGGATGATATTCAAAAAGTATACGCTTGATGAATATCCTCTGAATTAACTAATCATTTCAGTATAGATTAGCATGGCGGTAGCGTGCCTGAAAAAAAATGAAGATCACAATTATAATTCCTTACTACAATGAGTCAGATACAATATTATCGACTTTAAGATATATTTATGAGCAAACAAGAAAGCCAGAAAGAGTTATGTTGGTTGACTCAGGGTCAACTGACAATACAACTCAAAAAATCCATGACTGGATACAGAGCAAAGGGTTGACTAATTATGAACAAATTTATTCTGGTGAAATGTCACCAAGCTCATCAATAAATAAGGGCATTAAAAAAACAAATAATGATGTTATAGCTTATATTGATTGCGGTCTATTAATTCCAAAAGATTGGTTGAAAACTAGCGAACTGATGATGTCTTCTACCGGCAGTGATATAGTTTCAACGACAATATATACCAAAGGTATTAACATAACAGATAGATCTTTCATCGCTCAAACTTATGGCATTAAAAATAATACAATCTGCTTGCCAGGTTCGCTTATAAAAAAATCACTCTTTAATAAAATTGGTTATTTAATAGAATCTGTAAGATCAGGTTATGATGTAGATTTTGTTAATAAAATAAAAATTAGAAATATTAAGCGAACTATTAATAAAAAAATTGAATTAAAATATATAGATGTAAATTTCACTAGTAGTTATATGCAAGGTATGAAAAAAGTTTTCACATATTCTTTAGCAGGCTGGAAAACTAAGAAAGATATTAAACCACCATTATATTTTGCGTTAATTATTTTATTCATTATTTCAATATTCACAGATATGCATATAATATTCATAACAATTTATTGTTTCCTGAGGATGTTGTTAATCCCAATATATAAATCTAAAATTTGTAAAACATTATTAAATCCAATAAATTATCCTTTTTACTTATTAAGCGGCATTACAATTGATTCTAGTAGATTGACTGGTTATGTCTATAGTTCAATTTATAAAGAAAAATACGATGGAAAATATGAATAAAAAAGAAAAACAAACTTCCAAAGAATCTAATATTGATGATCATGATTTTCAAGTTCTTAAGTATCTAGATAATACACAAATCACAAGCCAGAGAGAAATATCAAAATCTTTGAATATAAGTTTAGGAAAGATTAATTTTATTTTGAAAGCTTTAATAAATAAAGGTATAGTAAAAGCTCGTAATTTTAAGAATAATAAAAATAAAAGAGCATATGCTTACTATTTAACATCTAAGGGGTTGGACGAAAAAACTCGATTAACACTCAGCTTTTTTGACAGAAAGAGCAGGGAATATGATAAACTCAAGAAAGAATTAAGAGATTTAGAGAAAGAGCTACAAGCTACAAATATTATTAAAAGGCAAAAAAATGAATGATGATATAAACATCAGCGCAATCATAGATAGAATCATAGATAACAGACGAGTTATGATAGCGATACTAGTTATTTCAATAGCAACGTCTATCATTATTGCCTTAACTCAGACTGAGACCTATAAAGCAAGCGCATATGTAATACCGCCAGAAAGTAAATATACACAACCATTAGAAGTATTCTTGGAAGATGGTTACAGGCTATCTAGAGAAGAACTTACGCCAATAACAGTTTTTAGAACGTTTACTCTTAATTTGCAATCACGTAAATATCAAAGACAATTCTTTTTTGATAATAAGTTATATCAATATTTTACGGAGAAAAATAAAGAAAAATCTTTTGAAAATAACTTCCATAAACAATTAACATTTGATATTGAATCTAAAATTGTTTCGAGAGATTTTAGAGATGAGTTATTCTTTACTATTAATCTTATTCATACAAATCCAGAACAAGCTGCTCAGTGGCTAAATGAATATATAGATATGGTTGATAAGCTCACAACTCAAGATTATGTTGATGGTATCAATATTCTAATATCTAGTTCTAGAAAAGCTATTCTCTCAGAAATATCAAGCAAAAAGAATCTGTCAGATCAAGTGACTCAAGATAGAATTGTACAACTAGAGGAAGCATTACAGATTGCTAAAGAACTCGGCATTAATGATAGAGAAAGCAATCTCTCTAATCAACAAAATGTAATCTTAGGCGATGATGAAAATTTGCATTCAAAAAGTCCAATGTATCTATATGGTACTCAGGCCCTATCTGCAGAAATCAAAGCATTAAAAAAGAGGACTAACTCAGATTCATTTATTACAGGACTTCGTCAATTAGAACAAAGAGCAAAGTCTCTGAATTCTATTAGAGTTGATATTGCTGATATCCAAACAGTGCAGATTGATCAAAAGGCTATCGCTCCAAAAAACAGATATGCTCCGAAAAGAAAACTCATTGTATTTCTCGGTGCGTTGCTAGGATCATTTTTAGCATTTCTTTATATTCTACTTACTTTTTTTGTTACAAGAAAGAAAGTGTAATTAAATAATGCGTTCTACAAAAATATATAAAACTTTTTGATATTTTTAATCAAAGTATTTTATGTCTACTAACATCTATCATCTAAATTACTATAACCTCATAAAAGCAACTATGTTCTTTTTGCTTGTAGGCAATCTTGCTAGAAGTCTCACTAAAACACCATCTGCTATTATTGAATTAATTCTATTAGGAACACTCTTATTTTTTGCAATAATATATGCGGTACAAAATTATAAAATTAGAAAAGGAAGTACTATGATATTTTTATTATTTCTAATATATTTATTGCTTCATACTATATCTGCCTCAATTATGAGACCATATATCTTAGGCACTACTTTTTTCGAAACTTTAAAATTTAATCTTTTAGAATTTCGTATTTCAACTTTAAGTTATTTTTTACCATTGATATTTATTCCTTTATCTAAAGAAAATATTCGGAAACTTGAGTCATTTTTTTATCTTTTGTTCAAAATTTCAATAGCTTATACAATTTTTGAGCAATTTATATCACTTATTGGGTTTAGGACTTTTTTTGAATCATTATACATGAATTCTGGTGTTGTGACTGGGAACCAAATAGGCGCTAAAAGTCTAGGAATGTATCGAGTGTGGGGGCTAATAGGATCCCCTCAACTCTTAGGTGTCTTTCATATAATGACGTTATTTTTTATGTTGTATAAAAAAGATAATTTTTGGGTCATTTTAAGCTTTTTTGCAGTAATATTTAGTACTTCAAAAACCGCATATCTAATTCTGATAGCAATAGGGTTGCTTTATTTATTATATGAAAAAAAATATATTTCATTAGTTTTACTTTCATTTTCTATGATTGTTATATTTATTCTCGGATTTGAATACTATTATTACTTAGAAGAACAAAATATTTCAGGTTATCGTTCTTTTAGAAAGTTTATGGGCTCTATTATTGGCTATATAATATTGATGTATAACGTACATGAGGCTGGACAAGCCGCGGGGGGCTTCATTCCAGGAGGCCCATTAGTTATTATCAGCACTTATTTTTCATATAATCCATTGGAACTTTTTGTTGGAAAAGGCATTACTTATGCATTTCAAGATACACTTATAATGAATTCACCATTCGCTGAATATTTATACTTAACATCTGACTTCTATATTTTAAGTTTTTTTGAACAATATGGAATTCTAGGAATTTTATTACTGCTATATGTGTTCTTAGTATACCCATTAAAAAGCTTATTTATTGATAGAAATATACTATATTTTATACCTATTATATTTTTTATTTCTATGCTTCATTATCCACCACAAATATCAAAATTAATGATGATTATAGTCGCATATCCACTCTGCTTAATTTTTTTTAATAATGAAGCGCAAGACAAATAATAAGCCTGCGATCATCATATTATGTGGTGGAAAAGGGATCAGGTTGAGGCCATTAACCAAAGATATCCCCAAGCCTCTTTTACAGATAAAAAATAAACCTATTTTAAAATATATTATTAATCAATTTAAGAAATATAATTTTGATAACTATATAATACCGATAGGTTATAAAGGACATAAAATATCCGAATTTATGAAAGATAATTTTAAAAATCTAAATTATAAAATTATAGATTCTGGTGATGTAGACATTATTACAAGAATACGTGATTCAGTAAAAGATATAGAAAGTGATTTCATACTTAGCTATGGTGATACAATTTCTAATATAGATTTATCTAAATTAGTTAATTATCATGATAAACATCCAAATTCAGTAATCGTAACATCTTTCCCAATAACAATTCCATTTGGAGTAATGAAGGTTGACAAAAATAGCAATGTCACATCTTTTTGTGAGAAGCCACTTCTAGAGGATGTGATGAACATAGGATATTTTTATTTTTCGAAAAAACATCATCCACTATTTTTTAAATATAAAAGTTTTGTTGAGGTATTATCATATCTTTCAAAAAAAAGAGAATTAAAATGCTTTAAGCATGATGGAATACATATAACAATTAACACTCTTGCAGAGTTGGAGCTTGCAAATGAAAATATCAATAAAATATAAGTACGCTCATTTTAATAAGTTAATAAGATAATGAAAATTTTAATTTTAGGAGCAGATGGGTATTTAGGTTGGTCAATGGCAACTTCTTTGTCATATGAAGGACATAAGCTAATATTAGTAGATAATTATTCAAAAAGAAAACATATGAAGAATCTAAAAAGATTTCCTTTATGTAAAATGGCTTTATTACCTAAAAGATTAGAAGAGCTAATGAAGATAAATAACAAAATTAGCTTTTATAAAATGGATTGTACAAATTTTCTAAAAATGAAAAAACTATTTAGTAAATATAAACCTGATGCCGTTATTCATTTTGCCGAGTTACCGTCTGCACCATTTTCAATGCTAAATAATCAGAGTGGTTGGGAGACATTACAAAATAACTTACAAAGCACTTTTAATTTGATACATTGTGCAAAAGATATTCATCCTGATTGTCATATTATTAAACTAGGAACAATGGGCGAGTATGGAACTCCTAATATCGATATTGAAGAAGGATGGTTGAATATTAAACATAAAAATCGACAAGATAAATTTCTCTATCCACGACAAGGAGCCAGCTTATATCATATGTCTAAAATTATGGATACAGATCTTATATGGTTCTATGTCAGGAACTATGGATTAAAAGTTACAGATTTAATGCAAGGACCTGTATATGGGATTTATCAGGATCATAATAAAAAAAATGATGATCTTGCCCCAATTTTTACATACGATGATATCTTTGGAACTGTTTTAAATAGATTTATAGTCCAAGCAGTTGCAGGAATACCTTTAACTGTCTATGGTTCTGGTTCCCAGGTAAGAGGCTATATTAATGTCGTTGATACAATTAAATGTATTAAACTAACTTTGAAAAATATACCTAAAAAAGGCGAGTTAGCTATATACAACCAATTCACTGAGCAATTTTCAGTAAATGAGCTTGCCAAATTAGTTATTACCTCTTTAAAGAAAATATCGATTAACGCAACAATAAATAAAATAAAAAATCCAAGAATTGAAAAAGAAAAGCATTATTATAATGCAAAGCATTCGAATATAAAAAAAATAGGATTAAAACCACTTAAGTTAAGCTCGGAGATAATTATTGATATTGCAAAATATGTCCTAAAGCATAAAAAAAATATTAATCATAGTATTATCAAACCAAAGGTTACTTGGTAATGAAAATATTAATTACAGGTGGACTTGGTTTTATAGGTAGCAATTTACTTAATCTATTAGTTGGAAAAAAAACAGTAAAAAAAATAATAATAGTTGATAATTTTAGTAAATCTTCACTCAAATATATAAATACAATATGCAAATATAAATACTTCTCTAATAAAAAAAATTATACACATTCTAAAAATAGAGTAGTGATTATAAAGGCAGATATTACTGATTATAAATTTGCACTAAAGATTTCTAAAGACATTGATTATATTGTTCACTTAGCGGCAGAATCAGGAATTGATGCATCAATTAAAACTCCTAAGCAATCTTTTGATACAAATGTAAAAGGTACAATGAACTATCTTGAGTCTGCTAGACTTAATAATATCAAAGGCTTTATATTTGCTTCAAGCGGTGCAGTTTTTGGTGACTCAAAACCACCGATGAAGGAATTCTTTTTAAGGGCGCCTATTTCTCCTTATGGTTCTAGCAAGTTATCGATAGAATCTTTTTGCGAGACATATACAAATGTGTTTAATCTTAACTCAACAATTCTTAGATTTAGTAACGCATATGGAGCTTTTTCTACGCATAAGAAAAGTATAGTAACATCCTTTATATATAATATTATTAGAAAAAAACCTATAAAAATAAATGGTGATGGCAAACATACGCGTGACTATATATTTGCGGAAGATCTTTGTAAGGCTATTTATAAATCAATTTGTAAATGCAAAGGTAATAATACTTTTCATATATCAACCGGTAAAGAGACGTCAATTAATAAACTGATTGATAAGTTAAAAATTATATTCAATGATAACGCTATTGTTCTGCCTAAAATAGTTAATGGACCTATACGTTTAGGAGATATGAGGTTTAACTCCCTATCAACAATTCATAGCAAAAAAAAATTAAATTGGCAAAGCAAGACAACAATCGATGCCGGCCTAAAAAAGACTGTTACATGGTTTTTAAAGAATAATTTTTGATTATGCATTTAAAGTTTAAAAACCCCGATAAAGTTGATATTGTAATATTAGATAGTATAGGCAAATCTTTTTTCACAGAATTTATCATTGATAAAAAATATAGCTATAATGTTGTAGAGAGTAAAATTAATATAGTTTTTCTAACACCATTAATGTTTTGGACGTTCTTAAAAAATATATTTACAATCAGAAATAAAGAAAAAAAAATTCTTTCATTTATATATAAAATATATCTATTATCCATAGTGCAGCTATATAGACCGAAAATCATCATGACCTTTCTTGATAATAATTTGCTATATCATTGGTTAATAAGAAATGATAAAACAAAACGTTACATGGCAATTCAAAACGGCATCAGACAAAAGTTTGAATTTGATATTTTAGAAAAAATAGTGCCAGTAGAGATTAATCATGATTACTATTTCTGTTTTGGTGAATATGATATAGACTTCCATAAAAAAATGGGATTTAGTATAAAAAAGTCTATTCCATGTGGCTCCCTTAGATTGGGAATGTCTCAATTGGATATAAAAGAAGTCGCTAAACAGTATGATATATGTTTACTCTCAAACTATAAGAAAACAAGTAAAACGATTAATTGTAGTATTACGAATGAAATAAATGAAAATAATATTCTATTAGATAAATATCTTCAGCAATATTGTAAGGCTAATAAAAAATCAATTATAGTAGCTCTTAGATCACATAGTAATGATGAAATAAATTATTTTAAGTCAGTTTATGGAAATGATATTAATTTAACTTCTGGACATATCCAAACATATGCCAGTTATAAAGCATCCAATCAAAGTGAAGTAACTATCGCTTATCAGTCCACACTATTACTTGAAGCATTAGCTATGAGAAATAAAATAATCCATATTGATTTTACAAATAATAGTATCTTTTTTGATTATAAAGAACCTATCAAATATGTTTACCAAAACTATAATGATATGGAAAAATATATCAATAAAATTTATTCTATGGATATAAATAAGTATATTGAGATTACTAAAGAGCTGCAACGGTATGTAATGAACTATGATTCAAGTAAACCTCCTCATACAGTGGTACATAATCAAATCAATAGAATAATGGAAAAAAAACACTATGTTAATTGACAGAATATTATTCTTCATTGATGACCATGATAAAAAAACTCTGATTGTACTTCTATTGTTGGCAATATTTATTGGTTTCATTGAGTTATTAGGTGTTGCATCAATTGTACCATTTGTGGGTTTATTAAATGATCCAGGTTATATGGCAGATAATAAATATTTCCTAATAATCAATGATTATTTAAATATACAACAACAATCACTCGTATTCATTTCTGGAATTTTTATGGTAAGTACGTTTATACTAATTAATATTTTAAATGCTTACAATCTTTGGAAAACTAGTCATTTTGGAGCATCATCAAGTCATAAAATCTCATTAGCAGTATCGCAAAATTATTTTAGCAAACCTTATAATTACTTTGTCAATGCAGATATCGCATCTATCACTAAAAATATTTTATCTGAATCATCTAGTTTAGCAGAATCAATATTTATTCCCTTTATGCAAATAGTGTCTAGGTTAATTGTGCTTATTTTTATTTCAATTCTCTTAATATCCGTTAATATTGAGGCGTTTTTTGCATCATTAGCTCTATTTACGTTAATTTATTTAAT
>MDSV01227174.1_pt1 | contig 14374 bp, 33 predicted proteins | sample 810851 | NCBI WGS metagenome assembly MDSV01 (sample SAMN05326640, study PRJNA326480) | marine metagenome | isolation source: seawater | place: Atlantic Ocean: North East | collected 2012 | reverse complement strand
CCTACAATTTGGGTAGTTGCAGTATTTGTACTTGGTATGGCTATGGTAGCTAACCATGCAAATGCAAATGAAGAAAAATCTATAACTCCACAGGAGTTTGTTTCTAATGTAGTTGAAGTACCAGGTAAAGTTGGTAATTGGTTTACAGGTGAAGTAGAAAAAACAAAAGAGTATCAAAAAGCGAGTTGGGCAGAAATGAAAAGCAAATGGCCTTTCACAATGTTTAACAAAAATAACTAATGCATAGTGTAAAACAATTTGTAGATAAAGTAAAATCTGTAGGTGTGATGGCGGAAAAGTTAGAAAAACTACCGCCGTCTGACTTAACTAGACAAAACTTACTAGAGAATATACAATCAGATTGTTTATTACTATCAAGAAGTAATGTGGATATTAAAGAAGAACATAATTACGATTATTCGGGAGTAGATCATGGCGGACTATAGTGAAAAGATAGAGCAGTTAAAGAATGAAGTAAAAGAAATGGAAGAAGAAAAAGAATTAACAATGAGTCAATCCAGAATTGACTTTTTAGACGATCAGATATATAATACAAAAGATAGTATTAAGAAACTTGAAGCATATGCATAAATTATTATTGTTATTAGCTAGTTTGGTATTATTGAATGCTTGTGGTATGAGTAGATCACAAACAGGCGCTGTACTAGGTGCTGGTACTTCAACATCTGTATGTGTTGAAATGGGATTAACAACAGACCCATATGCTACGGCCGCTTGTGCTGTAGTTGGTGCTTTTGCTGGTGCTGAAATGTTATATAATTCAGACAAAGATGTACACAATGCTGTATTTGTAGATCATTTGAATACAAGTCCAAATGGTTCTAGTTATACAAACTGGTACAATCCTAAAACAAAAAATAGTGGTATAATTCATATCACAAAAACATACACCGTTGGTCCTATAAAGTGTAAAGATTACGACCATACGGTTGATATTACTAATCAATGGCCACTTGTTGGTGTAGGCGGAATAAACAGAGAAGTTAAATTTGGTACTGCCTGTCAAACACCTGATGGTCAATGGATAGAGAGGCCATATTAATGATTGATCCTTTTAATAACATGAGAAGATATCTAGTTTGGTCTTTTATACTAATCATATTCTTAATTTTATCTGGTATTGCTATTGCAGATAATCATGATTTAGATTTAGATAAGAAAAGTTTTGCTGAAGTACAACAAATAGAATGGCATAATGCTGATGGTACAATTCAGAGAAGTATTAAAGTTGAAGATGGTAGTCAAAAAGTTTTATATGATAATGTCAAAGTTATGGAAAATGACGCTGACCAGTATTGTTATATAAAAGTTATTATAAAAGAATCAGCTAATGGCGATATTAGTAAAGAAGAAAAATTATATTGTTCCGATGGTAGACATGGTAATAATGATACACCAAACTATTGGGAACTATTTGCGAAATTCTACTATAACAATGTTGATACTCCAGAGTATTGCAGATATTATAGCAGAAAAAAACATGCTTTTAAGTCGTTCGGAAAAGTATGTATGAATAAGGACGGTGAATGGAGAGTAAAATAATATGTTTAGAAACATAATAATAGTTGGATTACTAGCCATAATTGTACTGGATTTGAGTGTGGACGATACTTTTTCGTATCTTCAATTCGGACTTGACTTTCTAGAGCAATTAGTATATGATACCAAAGGGAGTGTGAAATAATATGATGAAAAATGTAATATTATCGTTGACATTGTTAACCTTGTTAGGTGCATGTTCAGGCGGTAGTTATAAAATAAAAAGTGAAAAAGGTGACATAGTAAACACGGTGCCGAAATGGTACATGGCTGACTTTAATGAAAAGAAAGCTTGTGATCTATCTTGGGTTACAAAAAAAGATGATGACAAAGTATGTGTATTCGGTGTTGGTACTAGCGTTTCGCCTGATTTAAATTTGGCAATTGAAAAAGCGAAGATGATCGCTAAAGCAGAATTAGCCGATATTATCAAAGGTGAAATGAATAAAGAGTCAAAACAATTCATTAAAGAACTAGGTAAAACTGAAAAGAAGACAATAGTAACCGAGGTTGAATCTGTATTAATTAATATAATTAAAGATACGCCAGTTAGAGGTTATGAAATCTTTGAGCAAGATGTAACCTTGACAAAGAATGGTTATTACAGAGCATGGATTGGTTTAAGATTGCCTATGGGTGAGTTTAATAAGATGTATAATTACACTATTGAACAAGCTGTTGACGCTTACAATCTAAATGATGAAAGTAAGAAAGCATGGGACAACCTAAAAAAAGATAAAAACAATGCAAATAGTAATTTATAGTAAAAATAATTGTGTGTATTGTGATAAGGCAAAGGCCTTGATGAAAGGCCTTGGTCATAAGTTTGAAGAAAAGAAACTGGAAAGTTTTGATTCACCTCAAGCAATGATTGAAGACATTGGTAAAAATGTTAGATCAATGCCACAAATAAAGATTGATGGTGTGTTGGTAGGTGGATATAATCAGTTAGTAGAATATTTTGCTGATAAGAAAGAAGTAAACTTTAAAGGGGAGAAGATATGATGACAAAAGAAATAGACAAAGATAATCTTATCTTATTTCCTACTGATAGAATAGTTAAAAGAAATCCTAATCAAGGATTGTCTGAAAAATTACAAAAGAATTTAGAACTGGCTAAGACAAAAGAATATGTTGAACAGGCAGTTGACCAAATCGCTTTAGATTTGTTGAGAAAATTTGTTGATATGGGTATCAACACCAAAACACCTAACTTTACAAAAGACCTTGCAATGTTAGTAGATACATTAAGAGGTTTAGTATATAGAGACTTTGGTGTAAAACATCCAGCGCAACAAATGACCGATAGAATGGTCCAAGTAAAAACAACAACAAGAGGGAATGTCGCCCAAATAGATTATTTACCATTTGTAAAACAAAAGAATAACAAACCTTTTAATCCTGATGTTAAAGATGAATTAAAAGATTTACAAGATGGTAGCGATATGTTTGAAAGTGATATTGATTTAGATGATGAATAAAGTGATAAGAAACCTAATTCCATTCCTAGGAATCGCAAAAGAGCCGGCGACACAGGCTAACAATGATAAGAAGGAGAAGATGATGAGTCGTTCAAAACTATCAAAAACAGCGAAATTGAGAAATCTTTTTGCAAAAGGATCAGATGTTTCTTGGAAACAAATGAGAAACACATACGATCTTAAATCACCAGCTGCAATGGTTGGTAAATTAAGAAACGAAGGCATGATGATTTATGAAAATAAAACATCTAAAGGCGTTTCGTACAGAGTTGGAACACCAAGCAAAGCTATTATAGCTGCTGGTATCAACGCTGTATTCGGTAAGCAAGTATCTTACTCAGCATAATTGCTAAGGGAAGGGCCCCTAACGGGGCCTTTCTCACTAATTGGTAAACCAAAGGTTTTTATGACAGATAGCGAAGAGAAACAAAGAGGCTTAGACGCCACCATGGAAAATGAGGGTAGTAGAGACCTATCACCTATGGTACAGATTTCAATTAAAGAATATGACAAGTTAAAAGAACAAAAAAATTATATTACAGACCCTAATTTAATCGGAGTAATAGATAAACTAGAGGAACTGGTAAGAGCATTAAGAAAGCATATTGTCAGAAAATTTTGAGTATAAATAGATATATCGAATATAAAGAATTATTGAGGATAAATTATGGCAGATGAACAACAATTAAAAGAACATCAACAAAAACTAGGTATCATGCCTAGAGCAGCTCAACAAGCGATGGCACAGACCGACGGAATGAGTGAGTTGTTGATATCAGAAATTCTAACAAAAGTAAATAACGCAAAAGATAAACCTAAAAAGGTTGCAGTATTAAAACAATATAATAGTGTAGCAATGAGACAAATACTCAAAGGTGCTTTTGATCCTAAAATAGAATGGGATTTACCAACAGGTACACCGCCTTATATGGCAAACGAAGCTCCTGCTGGTACTGAACATACTACACTTCTAGGCGAAGCAAGAAAACTATGGAGATTTGTTAAAGGTGCAGATAAAGATACCAGTAAACCACAAAGAGAAACAATGTTTATTCAAATGTTGGAGGGTTTACACCAAGATGACGCTAAAGTATTGATTGCTACTAAAGACAAAGTATTACACCGTTCTTATAAAGGACTATCAAGTGCTGTTGTAAAAGAGGCTTTTGGTTGGAATGACGATTATATTAAACACGAATCAGCACCAAAATAGAGATTTGTTCTCTTTTTGTTCTGGTCGTATAATATATCGCAGTACAAAACCCCTATAAAATAAAGGCTTTTTTTTAATAAAAGTGCTTGCTTTTCTCCAGGAATAGTGTAGTATATAAGTATTAATTGAGAAAGGTATATTATGAAAAAGTTAATTTTAATGCTTGCTATTTTGTGGTTAGGTTTAAATGCCTTTGCAAAATCAGTACAAGCGAATGACTATAACACAGCAGTTATTGGTCATGTGATAACTCAAAAAATACAAGGTAATAATGTTGACACCTCTGTTTTAGAGGCAGAAATGCAAAAGTTGGTATACAACTTTACTCTAGAAATGACAGGTGTTATAGAAAAACATTTACCAAATATTTTAGAGGGCATAGCTGCCGATATTAGGTTAAAGGCAGATAGTCAATACAAGTGTTCATTATTGAAAGATAGCAAAATCAAAGATAAAGAATGTTCGTAGTAGAATTTATAAACAACATATTACAAAACATCTACCTATATGTACCACAAGAATTGGTTATTATTTTACTTGCAGGTATAACAATGGGTATATACGAGACTATAAAAAATGGCAAAAAAGAATAAATCAGATACATTACCAGGAATACCATTTGGGTTTGACTTCTATATGATATATTGGGAGGATATTCAAAGTGATTCTGGTTGGCGTACACTAAAAGAAATACAAAAGTCTAAGCCTGCCATATGTGTATCTACAGGTTGGCTAGTAAAGGCGGACAAAAATGTCCATATTGTTATGAGTGATTACAACTATGATGAACATGGAGATTTATCAGATGGCGGTAATACTACCGTTATTCCTACCAAAAATGTTATTGAAAAATTCCTAATTAAAGGTCTATAAAAAGGAGAATATATTATGAGTAAAGAACTGGATCAGTATATCAGGCGTTTGGTACGAGAAGTACCTAAAACCATGGACGATATACTAGAGAACAAAAACGCAGGTCATGTACATGTCTATTATGCTGGTGAATGGCAAAAAGATGTGTACGATAATTTCACACAAATACAGGCAGAAAAAATTTTTAAAAAGATGAGTAAATATCTTTCTAATCCTGTATTGACATTTTACCAAAAAAGAATTGAAGAAGGAAACTACGAGTATTATGTAAAAAAGGTGAAATATGAGAGTCAACCTGTTAGATAGAATTAAAATCATATCACAAACTTTAATGTTTGTAGTAATAGTGGCGTTTATATCTGCTTGCTATTACACATATGAGACTAAAAGTGTTGCAATGGCTGAAGAACCAAAATGGACATTGCCTAACTTTGAACATACAAACAATCAACAATTTCTAAACAATGTAAATGCGTGTGTGGATTATTGGTACAATACTACAACTGATATACCACCTGTAAATAGAGAATTATTATTAGCACAGGCAGCTCTTGAGTCTGGTTGGGGTAATAGTAGATTTGCTCTTGAAGGAAAAAATTTATTTGGTATGAGAACATATGATTTGAGGGAACCACATATGTTACCATCTAATAACCCTAAAAAGTGGGGTGTAAAAGTCTATGAACATGAGTGTGATTCTGTATTACATTATATAAATACCTTAAATAATCACCATGCTTATGAGAAGTATCGTGAATTAAGAGACGATGGTATTGATGACCCTTTTATATTGGTTGAAACATTAGAAGCTTATGCTTCAGATGTAAACTACTTTGCTAAGATTAAGAGTATCTTAAAAAAGATGAGAAAAGAATACAAACTAAATTTTAAGGGATAAAATGTTTTTAATTTTAATTACTTTTATTAGTGCCATATCTATATCAGTAATAGCTGCTGGTTATTCTATTATAGGTTTAGCAACACTATTTGCTGGTGCAACATTACCTATTATTGCTATGGGTAGTGCATTAGAAATAGGTAAACTAATAGCCGCCTCATGGTTATATCATAACTGGAAAAACCATAGACTATCTCTACTAATAAAATCTTATTTAACAGCCGCTGTAGTAATATTAATCTTTATTACCTCTATGGGTATCTTTGGTTTCTTATCAAAGGCACACCTAGACCAAGTACAGCCAGCTTCAGGTAATGTTTTACTAATAGATCAATATAATAAACAAATAGAGTTTCAAGATAAAATTATTATAAGAGCTAGTGGTACACTAGAACAATTAGATAGAGCATTAGACAAATATATTGATATGGAATATGTCAGTAGAGGTCTAAAAGAAAGAAAAAAACAAGAAGAAGAAAGAAAAGAATTAAATCAAATTATTACAGAAGCCAATGCTGAAATAATTAGATTAAACAATTTAAAATATGATATAGAAAAAGAGCAATTGAAAATAGAGGCAGATGTAGGTCCTATAAAATATATTGCAGAATTAATATATGGCGATCAGGCAGTAGATATGTTTGATGAGGCTGTTAGATTAGTTATTATCATATTAATATTTGTATTTGACCCATTAGCAGTATTACTATTAATAGCTGCCAATATATCATTAAGAACTAGACGAGAAGAGAATAAAGAAGTCAAAGATATAGAAGATAATAAAAAAGATCAGACACTAAAATTAAGACGAGCTCAAGACGCATTAAGTCGTTTAAGAGGTAAAGAAAAAAGTTATAAGGCATTTTTCAATAAGTTAGGTAGAAGAAACCTAACAAATAGGGACTATGAACAATTTTTTAAAGAATACGGAACTAAAGAACTTACTCAACTAGGACTGGATCCAGATGAGATAAGATTGAAACTTGACCAAATAATGGAGTGGAATGACCAAAAGAATAATCCTACTAGTTAGTACGATAATTTTACTATCAGGTTGTATGAAAACAACCTGTGTATCTCATAGTCCTTGGACAACAAAATGTGAGAAAGTAAAAAAACTTGATTGGAACAATAAAGGTTTTACAATAGCAAGAACCATATTGACCCAAGGAGCTAATGCAGGTAAATAATACTTGCCAAATGATAGAAAGTTTGATATAGTGTATATTATGATTAAGACAATACCAACAAAAGAACTTCAAATAAGACGAATCAAAAGAGCTGAAGAAGCATGTAAAAGAGCAACTACAGATTGGTCTAAAAACTTTTGGTTTACTACTATGAAAAAATTATGTAGAAAGTATGGTGAAATGGATTACTTTAGAAAGCAGATACATTAATGAATGTATTTTATGTAGATAAACATCCAGTAAAAGCTGCTGAACAAATGTGTGATAAACATGTTGTCAAAATGATTATTGAATCTGCTCAACTATTATGTACTGCTCATAGAGTTATGGACGGCACAGAATATTATGACAAGACTAAAAATGGTCGTAAGATAAAAAGATGGCGACATCCAAATGATAATCTAGAACCTCTTTTATACAAAGCAGGTTGGGTAAAACATCCTAGTACAATATGGTTATTTCAATCAGCATACAACTATATTTGGTTATACAAACATATGATGGCCTTGAATGAAGAATATAAGAAAAGATATAATCATAAAAAAGACCATATGACTATTGAAAAATTAGGTGCGATACTAAAGTTTCCACCAACAAATGCTCTATATAATAAAATTGCAACTGATCCAACACCAGCAATGCCTGAACATTGCAAAGTACCTGGTGACTCGGTAGCAAGTTATAGAAAATACTACATACTAGAGAAAAAAAGATTTGCTACTTGGAAAAGTCCAGCAAAGATACCACAATGGTACATAGAAGGAGTGAAAAATGCAGGAATATAATCGAAAGAATATGATTGAAGCAATGAAAGAACATGCTAAAGGTCATATTAAAAAGCATAGCATGAATGTTGAGATAGCTCTTAAAAATTCTACAATGATTGGTGAACATCCAGATGTTCTAGAATCTGTAGAAAAAGAGTTAGAGATTATTGCTAAGTATGATGACCAATTAGAGGTTATCGGTAAATACTTCGAACAAGATCCGTTAAAGCCGAAAACTGATTAATGCCTACCTATACCTTTGAAAATACAAAGACAGGTAAGGTCTATGATGAGTATATGTCTATATCTGATAGAGAGACATATTTAGAACAAAATCCACATGTTAAGCAACTTATTACAAAGATAAATATAGTTAGCGGTACAGGAGGGCTAAAAAATGACCAAGGTTGGAAAGAAATGCAAAGTAGAATTGCTGAAGCACATCCAGCGAGTCCTTTTGCTGATGCCCACGGTAAAAAGTCTATTAAAGAAATTAAGACAAAACAAGTTATAGAAAAACACAGAAAAAGACAAAGAAAGAAAAAATAATGGTTAAAGATATACCAGATTACATGCGAGGTTTTGATTTAAATGAAGATTACGGTTTCACAGCCGTCTCTCAAAAACCACAACAGGATGTAAAACCAAGTATTGATCCAAAAACAATAGATAAACAAAGTTTAGAGTTATCAAATGTAAAACAAGATGTCAAAGATATTAAATCTATGATGAATGAGATCATGCAAATTGCTGGTGAGAAAGAGACCATCACTAAAGAGATTGGTGACGAAGAGGTCAAACAAAGATTTAAAGATGTTGAAAAGGTAATTTTACCTTTACTTTATAATTTAAGTAAAAGTGAAGAACCTTACATACATTGGCCTAATAGAGGTCCTATTATTAAGGCTCAGATAGAAAAAATATTAAAACTTACAAGGAACTAATAAATGAATGTAGATAAATTAAGAGAACAACTAAAAATAGACGAAGGCGTAAAATACGAAGTCTATAAGGATCACCTAGGTTATCCTACTTTTGGCATTGGCCATTTGGTAGTAGAAGGTGATGACGAATATGGTCAAGAAGTAGGTACACCAGTTTCAGAGGAAAGAGTTAATGCTGTATTTGAGTCAGATGTAGAAAAATTTGTATCAGAATCAGAAAAAGTATTTCCTAATTTAAACGAATTACCTGAAGAAGCTCAACAAGTTATTGTGAATATGTGCTTTAACATGGGAGCTCCAAGATTATCCAAGTTTAAAAAATTTATAGCGGCAGTAAATGACGGTAACTGGTCAACAGCGGCTGTAGAAATGATGGATAGCAGGTGGGCGACACAGGTTGGTGTCAGAGCTGAAAGATTAAGAGATAGAGTACAAGCATTATCTAATTGAGTCCGTGAACCTCTTAATAATGAGAGAAACGAAGAAGCGGATAAATTAAATGACCACTTTATGCTACATAGAAGCATATAAGGCTTGACAACCACATCAAAATGGTGTAGTATTAGTTAACAATGAAGGTGAAATATTATGAAAAAAGAGTTTAAATTCGTAGAATTAGACAAGTCAGTATTACCAACTGCCAAAGGTAAGAATCAAGATGGTTTTAGATTCTATTCTATAGATGGCAATAACTATCCCTCGGTAACCTCTGTACTTGGTATCAAGAAGAAAAAAGAATTACAACATTGGCGAAACTCTATTGGTGAAAATGTAGCCAATTGGGAAATGGGTAGAGCTGCTAGACGAGGTAAAGCGACACACAATTTAGTTGAACAATACCTAAAAGGCGAACCATTAACTGAAAGATCAGTATTACCATTAGGTTTATTTAAACTTATTAGACCATATGTTGAACAAATAGATAATATACACATGATTGAGCAAGTCATGTACAGCAAAGAATTAGGTCTTGCTGGTCAATGTGATTGTATCGGTGAATACAATGGTAAATTATCAGTAATAGATTTTAAAACAGCAAACAAAGAACGAAAAGAATCTTGGATAGATAATTATTTTTTACAAACAACTGCCTATGCAATTATGTATGAAGAGTTATACGGCAAAAGTATAGATCAAGTTGTTATCTTAATCGCTTCGGAAGACGGTGCAATGCAGACTTTCATCAAACAAAAGAAAGACTATGTTGACACACTTAAAGAAAGTGTGAAAGAATTTTATAAATACTTCCATGAACAAGTTAAAAATAAAACTAGTTAGTTTTCTTTTAGCTTTCGTTTTTTGCACATATTCATTCGCTGATACACACGCCGACAAAGACAAGTACGGTTTAACATGGACTCAAATGCCAATCGTGTGTTCTTCACTAGAGAATATACAAGCATACCTAGATGATTATGAGTTTAAAGTTGATAGATTAGGTATAGGCAGAGAGAACGCAAAGCCTGAAGGAGAGCCTGTATATACAATAGCAGTATATAAAAATGATTACCAACAATTAATATCAGTATTAATGGTGCCTGGTAATTTAGAAGAAGTATGTATGTTATGGAGAGTATTCAATGTAGTTGAGTATGGTGAAGATGGTCAAGTCAAAGAAAACAATTAGTAAAACCAATCCTGTAGCCAAAGAGGTTAGAACACCTGAATATAGACAAAGGGTGGTACAACCAAAAAAAGGCAAGGGCAGTTTCAAAAGAAAGAAATAAAATGGAAAAATTATTCTTCATTACTGCCATGCTCGTGAATTTAGAGACGGCAGAATTAGAACCAAAATATAATCAAAGTGTGTATTTCTATGATAGAATCACATGTGAGGACTATGTACAAAAGAACTATACTATATTAAAAAATGGTTTACAGGTATACTTGGATTCAAAGAATGATACTAGACCTATTGATAGTTTAGGATGTACAGGTATGACTGCTGAAGAGATAGAACAACTTGAAAGACTAATAGAAGAGCAAGAAAAGAATCAGCAAGCGATATCAGCCTAGACTTTACATTTACCTTGAAATGTGATATATATAATATATGTTTGAAGAAGAATTGAATATGAAAAATATAATGAGTCTATTCAGAAAAGATAAACCAAAAATAGAATTTTGTTCCGAGATAATTGGTGTAGATAAGTTTATGCCAATTATTCCGGCTAAAGAATTACCACTAGAATGGGTCAAAAGAGCAACAGCTCATGTCAAAGATCAAGGTCTATATGACGCCCACACTTCCAAAGCACACATAACCAGGTGTCCTGGTATTATATCATCTAGGACACAAGGTTGGATTGTTAGATTACACCAAGATATAGAAATAGACGCTACTAAAGATAGTATTGTTTGGCGATCACCTATCAACGATCAAAAATATTCAAATGACATATTAGAACCTACGGTAAATACATTTCCAGATTATGTATTACGCCAGTTTATGAAAAATTGGCCAAAGAATGCTCACGATCAAATAGTTAAAATTAATACACCATGGCATGTAAAAATACCAAGAGGTTATAAATTACTACAAACTATGCCAGCATTTAGTGATGAAAATAGATTTTTAACTATCACAGGTATTGTAGAAGAAGAACATGGTATAGTAAAACTAAATTTTCCTATGTATTGGTTTGATAGAGGTACAACTTTATTAAAACAAGGTACACCGTTAGCACAATTAATGGTAATTAAACAAGACAACATAGAAGCAGAAATATCTTGTATGGAAAACAATCCTATATTTAAAGAAAAAATGCAAGGTGCATGGTATAATTTAAGGTCTACATTTACACGAAACTATAATGAAATTAAAAGAAGATGGAGAAAAATAGATGACTAAAAGTATGATGGAACAATTTGATGATTCACCAACACATGCTACATATCAACAACTATGTACTGAAACACAAATCTATCCTAGAGAACATGCTGTATTTTATCCAGCATTAGGTCTTGCAGGTGAAGCTGGTGAAGTCGCAAATAAAATTAAAAAGATAATGCGTGATAGAAATGGTGATGTAAATAATTTACCTATTGAACTGAAAGAAGATTTAGCTAATGAACTAGGAGATTGCTTGTGGTATATAAGTGCATTAGCAACTGATCTAGGTATAGGACTTGATGGTGTTGCAGTAGAGAATTTAAAAAAATTACAGAAACGAAAAGAACAAGGCACGATACATGGAAGTGGTGATAAAAGGTGACCAGCAAAGAATTTGTTGTTATAATAGAACAACTAAAAAGAGAAAAAAGAATAACTTACATAGACGCTATTGTGTCTTATTGTGAAAAGAATAATATAGAAACAGATACGGTTGGCAAACTGATATCTAAACCATTGAAAGAGAAAATAGAGGTAGAGGCAAGAAACCTAAATTTATTACAGAAAACGGGGTCATTGCCAATTTAATGAATGATGGATTTAATGTTTTTAAAATATGGTTAGGTTTAAAATTACATTTTACTACCAAGACCTATGATTGGTTTCAATATGAAGGCAGAGTCAATTGTAAATTAGAAACATTTACCAAGAGAAACGATAGATATTTCTTCTACAAACTTGGTACTAAATATAATGAAAAGGAGATTATAAACTATTTTGTAGCAAACTTTTTAAGTGATACAAAAATGTGGATTGGTGATTTAAGCAAAAAAGATGGACACGATCAATACTTATCTTGGAAAAAATATAACGATAATCTGGAGTACCACTTTAGGAGCGATTGCGTATTGGTTACTGATAGGCTTGAGTCTGATAATCTTCGGTTTAATGATGGCTTTTCTGTGGATATGGGGCAACATCCTAGAGTGCTACGATTACTGCTGGCACGGAAAATTAACTTCGAGACCGCCATCATTCTTGACAAACACCTGTCGTTTATTAAAAATTGGGACAAAGACATTGACGAGAAAATTGTATGGCCTGCTCTCTCAAAAAAATTAAAGAAATATAAACCATTTGTAAAATATAATACAACAGCAACAAAATTGATTATGAAAGAGGTGTTTTTGAATGAGAAAGCTTAAAAACGGTAATCAAGTACCAGAATTAAAAAAACCAATTGATTTAAAAATTCATACTAAATGTCCTAGAAAATGGAAGATTACAGATTTAGAAACAGGTCAATCATATATTGGCACAGGTAAAAAAGAATTATATCAACAATGGGAACCTGTAGGTATTCAACCTGAAGAGAGACAAATATCACAAATAGAAAAAACGGTCTATAGAATAGAGAAAGACACTATAGAATTAAGAAAGAAATTAAATGACCATATTGTAGATGTATGGGAAGTATATAAACCTATAAGGAAAATTATTGAAAAATTTAAGTTATGGTAAGATACTTTGACGAAGAATGGCCAAAAGAAGAAGAGATATTAAACATTGGCATGAAGATGTCAAGACAACACAAAAAAGATAGACAGATGAAAAGATTATTTTGTATAGGTAATGGTGAAAGTAGATTAAAGTTTGATCTAAAACAATTAAAAAAGTTTGGTAAGTTATATGGTTGTAATGCCATTTACAGAGACCATTTAGATTTAATTGATGTATTGACCTGTGTTGATAATGGTATATCTCATGAAGTCTATCATAAAGGTGTATGCCAAAAAATACCATGTTATTTTAGGCATTGGACAAAATTACCAGAGTTTCATTATACACATATATTAACAGCACAATTAGAAAAATTAAAAGACGAAGGTGTTGATATAGAAAAAATTAAAAGTGTAATGAAAGAGAATGAAAAAGGTGACTCAAAAGAATTTGTAATGCATGGATCATCAATGGAAGGTTTAGCACAAATCATTAAACAAAACAATGATCGTGAAAGACGAAATGTTAGTTTAAATAATGTTTATATAAGTTGGATGAAAGAACCAGACCATTCACATACATTAGAAGATGTTATGCATGATGTAAGAAAAACTCATTGGACAGAAGGAAAAGATTATGGGTGGGCAGCTGGACCAACTTCTGGTTTTATTGGTGTAGAAAGAGAGAAACCTGAAAAGGTCTATTTGATAGGTCATGACTTGTTTAGTCATACTATTACGGTCAATAATGTATATAAATCTACAGACAATTATGTAGCTGCCAAGAATAACCCTACACCAGCAATTAATTGGGTACGCCAATGGCGAGACCTATTTCAATGGTTTCCAGATATACAATTTATCAAGGTTTCCGAAGCATTAGACAATAGAAACAAGGCATGCCAACCATATATTCTAGAGTGGAAAGGTATGAAAAATGTATCATATATGACTTTAAATGAACTTCAATCCAGCATTGCCAAAGGCGATGTTTTCTGATATATTAATAAACAATATGCGTAAACATTTTACAATTGCAAGTGTATTATTCTTTCTGGCTGAAAATAGCTTAAGAGGGCTAAAGGCATGGGCATGGAGGGTTACGGCCGAGTGGTT
>MDSV01120841.1_pt1 | contig 14374 bp, 3 predicted proteins | sample 810851 | NCBI WGS metagenome assembly MDSV01 (sample SAMN05326640, study PRJNA326480) | marine metagenome | isolation source: seawater | place: Atlantic Ocean: North East | collected 2012 | reverse complement strand
CTGCTTGTTGATAGGGAACCAGAACTCAGTACCTCCACGTATTGAGACATCCATATCATCGTTATTGTATTTGGAAACTGCAATATCGAAAATAGGTTTGACTGCATCTTTGCCATCTTCACCGCCCGATAACAATCCCTTGGCCATTCCATTGCCTCCATCAGAATCGCCTCCACCTAATTCAATACCAAAGTCATCGAGAACGAGTTGTGCACCAACTTCTAATGGGTTTGGTGGAAGTATGTTGAGATCAAGTGCAAATGCTGCCTCTACTTTATTCAAGAGGAAAAATTTCTCCAAAAGAGGAGTGCCATCAGCCCTCTCCAATCTAAATCCGATACCTCCTAATTCGATTGAAAAACGAGGAATTACAGTTGAACTTCCTAACGCCCACTCTGCAAAGTAAAAGGTTAATCCAGAGCTATATTGGTTCTCAACTCCTCGATTAACCCAAGAATTCAATGTGTCTTTGTCCTGAGTAAACATTTGTAGTCTTAACTTGCCTAATTCGAATGAAGGTATTTGATCGAAATCGAAAGAAATACCAAATGTTCCTTCACCGCTTTCACTATTAGCATCGACAATAGAAATCTCAAAATTAAATTCATCTCCTATGTGACGGTACAAAGTAAGTCGTTCACTGGCGCCCTGTATGATTTCCTGTTCTACTAATCCACATACGGCATTAATAATCATGCCTGCAGGATCTGTAATCCAAGTCTGAACCTCGCCTATGAGATCTTCGACAAATTCGTAGGAACCTTGAGTACCATTCATTACACCTAAGGCCTTCCCAATTTCGCCTGGTTTCGACACCATGATGGGGGAGCCTGAAATCGTGATTAGGGGATTAGAGAGCCACTCCTGTACAGGAGTTAACCCCTGAATAAAATTGGTGATAATGTCAAGGGTACCAGAGGCCAAATCTGCAAGACTTGGCATGCCTTTGTGAAGAGCCGGCGTTCCCGTCGAGGTCCACTTTAACCAAAAGCCGTTGCCGGTGACGTCCCCTGAGTCCATCCATGTGATGGCGTTGGTGCTATCCTGCTGGTCCGTTGCCGCCTGCAAAACAAACCCTGTCGAAGGAGCCCAAGAGAATAACAAAGCGGGTTTGATTCGAAGCGTTCCTGAAGTAAATTCGTGAGTGATACGGGCCGATACTTGAGCACTTGGTTGCAATGAAAAGGCTGACGAAGCGGTGGGCAGTTCAAAGATGCATCCTGCCGTCACATCGACGTCCAGCAATCTCGGCACGCTAGTATTGTACATACCCACCTGAACATCTGGAGAAACATTCACCCATAGACCAAAATTGTCGATGTCCACACGCCCGATGGTGATGGTTATGACTGGGAATGTCCCAATAGTAATGGTCACGAAATTAGCAGGGCCTGAGGTTGTTGAGGAAACAAACTGGTCGTCAAGCACAATGTTGGCGACGGTGCGTACACCCGAGATGAGCAGTGTTTCAAGGGCTGCTGCTGCAAAGACTGGGTTCTGTTCACCCGGCTCAGGACCCATCAACCACTGACGAGGGTTCAGAGCGATGGATGAGAATAAAGCCCCGTCAATGCTTCCTGTTCTTAGCGCTACAACATCTCCTGCAGGCCAATTACTGGGCGGTGTCCAGAGGTTGATTTCATGGAAGTATTCTATGAGAATGTCCCCTAAATTCAGGTTGCTGGAACCAAAGGTTACGTTGGTCAATTTGTTGCGAAGCAGTAAAGTTAGCAGGTGAGGAACTACGGACCCTAGCGATGAATTTAGTAACGAAGAAAAACCACTCACGTTCGGTAAAAGTGTGAGTTGTGATATTGTTGAACCATCGATACTTAGGTCCATTGAAATTGCGAGAGATTTTTGTTCAAGACTGGCTTCAATACTAACAAAGGAGTTAGCTAGGAAATTACTCGATGACCCGCCTGCCTGAGTGATTAATTCATTAGGTCTCACCGTGAGAGAGATACAACTTCCTTCAATATCGAAGATTGGGCCAGGCGTTAAATTCATACGTATATCAAATTCTAACTCAATCGGCATTGTTGTAGAGGTATTTGGAGATCGCAAGGATACACATATTCCTTGGGGATTTGATGGATGTACCATAACTGCTATTTCGGCAAAAATGGAATTTTCAGCATCTCCCCGTCCTATTTCAAAGACGACTCCTGTCGTTTCACCATTGCTGTCGTATTCAAGGCTATGAGGGAGGTCAAAGGCACGCATTATTGCCCCACTTAATTGGAAAAATTTCCCTATTCGGAAAGATTGATTGGGATAGAATATGTTCAACAAATATGCTCTTGGCGCGCAAACGAAGTCTAGAAGAGAATCACATCGGTAAGCCCCGTTAGATTGTTTTTCAATCAAATCAAGAACTTCCATCACTTCTCCTAGAAGACTATTTTCTGCAACTTTTGACAACAGATAAGCATCAATAATAGTTCTTGCAAACATATCAATTATCACAGAAGGGGAGGAATTTGATAGGAAATGTTCCAGGGATTGCCCTTCTACTGTTGGGGGAGGATGGAGTCTAATGCTATCGGGAGTGGAAATCCAAGTATCTTGTTTGTCTAATTGATCTAATTCATGCAATGGTGCTAAAACCTTACTAATTCGAGGCATATGTAAGTCGACGATGAATCTATTTTCTTCTGGCTGATTTTCATCAAATACCGCGTGTAAATAAGAACCTGAAAAGATTCCTGTTACCTTGTTTGTCAAATTTAATATTGTGTCAACAACTACTGTCATTCCATCAGTAGAAGATGATGGATCATTACCAGCGATATCCAAGCCAATGTTCGTAGAAAGATTTGATTTCCCTATTGGGAATTGTTTAACATCGATCTCCAAGAAACCATGAGGGTGAATGTAAAAATATGCCCCATCAATCATTGACCGAATGGGGATATTAACTTGTAGTTGACCATACCTTGGGTGGGTGGGGTCTGAAAAGAATTCTGTATTCGGTAACCTTGAACTGAGATGAGACAATATTGAACGACCCGAGGGAAGAACTTTTGCTAAATTCCAATCTCCTGTAGAATCACAAAGTAAAGGTGCAAGATATGAATGTGGATTTTGAGTGAGGGACATTAAATTTGATTCATTTATTGTCCAAGCTTCAGTTCCATCAAGTGCGTTCGGTGGTTGCGCAATTCCAATTAATTCTAAATTTCGTAAAAAATATTCAGCTTCAGAATTTGCTTGTGTAAATTTATCTTTATTTGCTACCAGCATCTCTTGTATAGTTTCGCCTAACCCTAAATCGACATTGGAGTTATATGATGACAACTCCATTCGCCCAGGTATATCTGCTGCCCAATCAACAATGCCATCTTTTGCAGCACCCTCTAGTCTAATATCGGCATTCCAATGTTGATTTCTCCATATTAATTTCGTTTCCATCGATTTAAGACGATTTTCACAGGTCGGACCGCCCAAGAGCCAGTCTTGTTCTCCATTAGAATTGAAAAACTTTAGATCACTCGTGACATGAATTGCAGGTGTACTTTGACTCGGCAGATTATTGCTGTTTGTGTCAAATTCTAAACAAATTAAATCTAACCTTGCCCTGAAATCACTCGAAAAGTGATTTTCAGACTTCTCAGAAGAATTCAAGGAAATTTCAAAACCAATACCTACCCTTTCTGGTTCAGGGCGTTGGTTGCTTACCGAATTACCTGATATCAAATCAGTAGTTAATTTGTTCACCTCACCTTTTGCGAATTCCAATAGGGGGCCTACTAAATTGGACGCTGTTGCTAAACTGCCAACTGCTCTGACTGGAATTGGCAATTTAAACACCCCTTGTGTTAACAATCGTTCCAGACTTAGGATAAAAATATCCATTGCAATACAAGCCAGTTACCTCAGGGGAATTACCATTTAGTTTAGCCGAGATTTTGTTTTCTCCTTCGGAGACTGTTGTATTAGAGTCAAAGTGCTTGAGTATGGGTGGCCATCCAACATTGTTGGTTACCTCAACATCCACACCTAATTTAACACCATTTTGATCAAAAATTTCGGAACCAGCGATCACATAACTGATTTCTAATTGCTGCAATTGTGTATTAGAATTCAATTCACCGAACAACAAGTCTACATCTACAGAAGATAATGCATCTTCTCCATGAATCAGGGTATAGAGTATTTCATCACCTGAAACAATTCCAAGGACTGAGGTTAGCAAATTTGTAAATTCATCATAGGACGAACCTGGTGCATCATCTCCTCTGAATAATTGAGAGCCTTTCGCTTTTCTACTTAATTTACTCTCAGTATTACCGGGACCAATAATTAAACCGAAATCGCCTGTCTCCAAAGAACTATTTTCATCAATTGACCCTGATTTGTTTGAATCCCGCCCTATGGTGACATGCTCTAATTGCTGTAAATGTACATCATTTCCATCTATTTTCAATTCAAACAAATATCTTCCCGATGCTAAGTGTAAATCACCTCTTAGATTTCGGAAACCAAATGAAATCTTAGGCACAGTTGTTATTTCAAACTCTTTTATCTGCAACTTTAATCCATCGTTCCATATCAAAAACAAGGCATCATTATAGCTGTTTTTTGAAGGAGTAATTAAGCAATTCTTTTTCCAATTTTTAATACCGAGAAGATATGGTTTATTGACATCCAACGGATTTAATACCGCAGGTGACAACAGAGTTCCATCTTCTCTCAAATACTCGTTTGCGATGGAATTAATCATTACATTGTAGTAGTATTGAGCTTTTTTGTCATAGTCATCAAGATGAATCATCCTCTCAGACAACTCATCTATATAATTCTCAAGCAATTCAATCATATTGTTCGAAAGTGGCATAATGCCATTTTCTATATCTGCATCACCAGAAGACAGTACTTCATGTTCCGATAAGTCTCCATCAGAATCCAGGTGTGCAAGTTTGAAAAATTTTGGACAAGTGATTTTTATGAAAACATAATCTGATGAAGAAATGCTTTGGGTCGAATTTTGTTGACGCTTTAGAGTGCATAGACCCTCAACTGCTAGCACAGGATCATTGAGGTGAATTGATTCAGGGCCTGAAATCATTTCATCAGTAATTATTGATTGCAAAAGGCCTCGCATAGATTCTCTATCATAATCAATGCCCAAGGAGGATGCTGCTGTTATGTTATCGGACAAACTTGGAATTGCTAATTTGAAATACGATTCTTCAGCATCATAATCGATTATTTTAAAGACGTGATTCCGTATTGAACCATTATTGATTTGGTCATGCGATTGTAACTTAGCAAACCTCAGACCACTACGACTGATTGTAGATAATAGCCAATTATTGATAAGTTGTGTTTGTGATGTAACAGAGATTATATTTTCTATACCGATTAGATTCGTTGGTGTTGAAATCAAATTAGGAGCAATATCACTGCATAGCCACATATGCGTAGTATCGCCTGGGTTCACAATTCCATCGGATCCTTTGCAACTGTTTACAACATTCTGGAATTTTATCAAAGGTGAAAAATCATTTAGTAATCCTAATTCATTCGATGGCGAAGAAAATACTCTATCTCCCTGCTTAGGATAGTGAATTGAATTAAATTCTTGACCTCCTTGATTCGCCATCAATGCTTTTCCTGAAGGTATTATCTCAGATTTTAAGGCTTGATTTAGAGCGAATATTTGTTTAATCTCTGGTAAATTGATATTATTATTTATTCTAAGTTCAAATCCACAAATTTCTCCAGTAGCACTTAACCTTTCAGACAAATCATATGAGTACTCTACTGTTTGTGTATTATCGTCTATGAAACCAAGTTGCATAAGCCGATTGCTAATCAGTTTTACATCATTAGGTTCATTTATGCAACCAGGACCTACTGCTTTTGTTAGTGGAAAAATTTCCCTGAGCAAATATGCTCCTTCCAGCCCCCTTCTTTTTGAATAAGTTTCGGGATAGTCGTCTCCATTTGATTCATCATATAACCAATTGGCCAACAAGCACATCTGATTCGAATAAATTAAATCCACAAGGTGGTTTAGCTTACTGACATTATTCAAACCATGATCGAGTACATATGATACCAAGATCGTATGATAATCAGGTCTTATTCTTGTTTCAATTAACCATGGATGGTCCTCTACCAAATTAGTCCAATATACATTGATTGCTATGGATATAGCCTTCTTGTATCTCGCTGATTCCAATGTTTCTAAAGGCCCAAGATTGCTTAAATTTTCATTTAAAAAATCCGAAGCATCTTGTCCTTTCAATCCAATGGCAGTGTATAATATGCGTCTTTGATTCAGATTTAGGTTCGGTTGTAGTACCTTGCTAAAGATTAATTTTTCATTGTGACCCAAATCAACTCCAGGCCTAACAATAATCCCGCCGTTAATAGGATCTTCAACATAGGGGATAGCCTGTGATTGGTTAGAATCTGTTCTGAATGCCAATATAGTTTCAACTGAACCCCTAAAACCTTTGAGATAGCCTACAGTTTTCATCGATTCTTCATCACTATTGTCCTTTGAGATTCGTTTGTCGTATTTTCTATGCAAACGATTTTTCAACCGGTTTGCAATACTTGGATCTATTAAACTAGGAATTCGCATTATTACTCCTCCATTGATTCAATAATATCTTCTTTTAATTGAATATCTTTTAGGGGTTTACTACCACCAAACAAATTCATATTTGCTGCTCCTTCAAATCCAAAAGTAAATTTCGCGCCAAAATAAACACTAACACACGCCATAGGATAAGTATACACTTTGAATCCTGCTGCTACCTTGCCATTGAAATCAACACCAATACCAGCATTCCATTCCTTTGCAGCACCAGTGACATTATTCATAAGTTGAGATTTGGAAGTGGTTGAATAGTTATACGTTTGTAAATTTAACCAATTGTTAAAGAACAATTTCGCTCCGAAGAAAAGTTCTGCTTCAAACGTCCCAGTATTGGATTTCTTTAACTCAGCGAACTTTCCGAATGAGAGAGATCTACTATAATTTTTCCACAACGGATAGAAATTAGAGAAAGACTTGAACGCGAATGTAAGAGTATCAATGAAGTTGCCTGTAGAACCCTGATTGCCATTGTCACCATTACTATACTTTGCAGCGATATACTCTCCCAGCATGGCATATATATTCGCAGTCCACATATCTCCATGTGAGAGAATATTAGATGTGCTACTTGGAATAGATGGGCTCGGTTCGTTCTCTTCACTTTTACTCCACTTTTTGCCAAATGCAATAGTAGTTTCATTCTTCGATAGGTTTGAGGATAAACTTGCAAAATTTAGAACAGGGTGATCTGTTTCAAATTCGTACTTAAAAGCATTTTCAGATAACTCTTGTTCCGTAGAAAGTTTGCCACCGAGATCGAGGTGGGATTTTCTGTATTTTTTGGTCACTGGTTTTTTGAGACCCTTAGGTAATGGCATCTTATAATTGGGAGGAATTTCGAGATTCATCCAATCTCTCACAGCGTAATTCAAGTCCGAAGCGGTAGCCCAACCCCATTCCTTTGTACTTTCAATCCGACCAGAAGCTTTCGCAACCCCCACATCAACCTCGCCCTGCAAGTATGCACCTGCTTTGAAAATATGATCCCCTTTCAAATCGAACTTCAGCCCAATAAAGCCTCCAATTTCAATTGATAAAACATAAAACACCTCAATACCAACGAATACATCCAGTTGGAAAAAGACATTAGCTCCGGATGCGTTATCAGATATTGCATCAGTGAAGTCTTGAGCGACAAGCGTTAATCCAGCGACCCCGTTGACTCTATTCCACCCAGGTGGACTTCCATGTCCGTGTAGTTTCCAATCTGACCATGGCGCTCTCACATCTAGAATTTCAATATTCAATTTCTTTATGTTAAATTCATTACTTGTAAATAATTGGACGTTGCCAACGTTAACACTTTTCATTTTTCCACTTTGGGTAAACCTCTTGACATCAATCAGAAAAGGCTCATTCAGATTACTGACTCCTTCAACTGCAATCGTATCATTACCTCTCAAGGTCATATCTAGTGTATAACAATCTCCAAACGGACTTACGAATGGAGTTGCTAATGAATTCCCTTGTTGATAGATTAAACTTTGATCTAACTTCTGTATTGGTTGATTGCCTGAAATCGGAGATTGTCCATACGCTGTAATTCTAATTTTTAATTCATAACCTTCATTGACTTGTGCAAGGATTTTTTGCCCACCATTGCCATTTACATTATCGACCATCACAGATGATGAGTTATTATTTACTACAGCCCCCCCACTTGGTGTAATTTTTTGGAATGGCGAGTATAAATCACTATTATCAGACCATTTGACTTGTGCCTTTTGTGGATCATCGAGGAATGTGATTTCTTTGAACAAATAGCAGGAATATGTCCAACATCCACATGGAGAAGAGGAATTTGAATTACATCGAGAATCTATGCTCGAATCCCCGCATGGTTTGTATATTTCCAGAACATCATAGAGGTCTGTATCCAATTTTCTCATGTAATTCTTAAATTTGATTACTGCTTCATAAGTCTCAGTAGTGTAAGTGTGGCTATTTGTTGATGTTGAATAATGTAAAAAGTATAGTTGCTCATTCAGTGTTGCAACTTCTGGTCCGAAATCCCTAATCGTTAATAATTCTTCATGGAGCATTAGATGTTTGTATCGATCCTGTTTCATTACATCTTTGAATTTTGATTCAAAATCCTGTCTATATTGTTCATAGAGTTGTTTGAGTTCCTGAGCAGCAGCGATTGCTGCTTTGATTTCATTCGCAGCCTCATTATATCCTGATGCACCGATGTTTAAGTTACTTTTATTGTGTGGATCCAAACGATAGCCCAAGTATATGTAGAAACTGAATTCACCTTGCTCAGCAATCTGTTCTTGTTTCAACAAAAGGCATTCTGGCTTGTAAAAATTGGTATCAAGCCGACATGACCAAGGACTACTATCGTTGAACCCCTTTTTATTAAGAAGGAATTTAGGCCGATATTCGACATCAAAGCCTAAGTATGTTTCATCGCCAGTGTGAGAACACAAACCCAACTTAGAAGTTTTACCGCTTATATCGCATTCGAATATTGCATTGGAATATCGAAGCGTGGATGACATTCCATCTGGTTTTACGAACATTAATGGATCATATTGTATCTTATATCCCGGTAAATCCAATTCTAATTGTATTTGTCGACTTTTTTTGCGAACTAGATTCTCCACATGGGCACGAGTAATCACCTCTGATTCTTTTGCATATTTGTTTATCCTATCTATTAGATCTGATTCATTAAAATTGCTGTCTGGAAGTTTTAGTGCTATATCATTATAGATTGAACGCAATTGTTCTAAATTCATATGTTGGATTAAATTATCATCGACAACTAATTTTGACGTATAGAGAAAAATAACTTCATGACCTCTTGAGTGAGCCATTACGCTCGGCATATCGATATCAGTTCTTGCCTCAGGAGGAGGGTTATAAACAAAAACTTTCCATTTTTTATGACCCAAACCAATAACATTGTTACTGCTATGCTTTCTAACAAACTCTCTATCAGCTTCTGATGACGCTTTAGAGCTGTGACCCTCGAATCCACTTCTCCCTGAAACACGCTCAAAGGAAGTCTTTTGAAAATGCATTTCACCAATGCACGACAGTACATGATTTTCAAAACTATTATGATCTTTTTTGTTCCTTATGCAATCATATTTCGCTTCAAGGTATTCATTCCGATCTGCGATAGTGCCAAATTGAATGACAACTATTTTTGTGTCTTTATTCGGCTGAGATTGGGGTTTCGCTTTTTTGTTATAAAAAATAACTTTGTGATTGGAATTCCCAAATTCCTTTTTCTTGGCCTTCATGATGGTCAAACCATTATTACAAACCTTCTCATGACCCATCTAGAACCCCTCCCGCATATCTTGGAGTATCGAATTTAAATCCTCAATGTCCAATATTCCTTCAGGTTTTCTAGTGATTGACAACGATTGGTGATTTGTGACTGTAACCAATGTTGACAGATAATGTAACATCTCATTTATGTCTCTTCGTTCTACGCTATTTTCAAGTGTACCGTGATGGGGTGAATTAATTGTAAGCAACCCACATACATCATGCTCGGATATTGAATTTGAATTGATCATTCGATTTACTTCAACCCCGCTTTTCGAGTGAGCAATGATCAGACATTTGGTTCCATTCGAAGAATATTTTTGAATCAGTAATTGGATTTGATTAATCATTACCGGGGTTGGTTCAGAATTACCATTCAATTCGTTGGATGAAGATAGATTCACAGAGACGATTCCTTGCGGGTTTTGATATGCAGAAGGAATACTAGCGCCTGTTGATTGCGATAGATTTGACCAATCGAATGACAAAACACTATTGAGATCTTGAATAGAATGTACACTCTTTATTCTTTGAATTAAAGGTGTCCACAATTCACTATACAGGGAACTCACAGAAGATGAAAGTAGAACAAGTGTGTACTTTCCGCTCGCTGAATTACCAGTTACAGGATCCCAATCAGATGGTAACCATTCTAGAATTGCTGATTCACATTCATCCAACACTTTTTCACCATGCGGCGAAGAATGACGTGGAGAGACAGATACATTTGAGGAAGTTTCGATAGATGTTGAAAACGCACCTGTTTGGCTTTCAAGGGAGGAAAAACCATCACTAGTTTTCATTAGTTGATCGAAGGTCATCAACAATTTGGAAAGTCTCTGACGCGATAGACCCCCTACTGCTGATTTTGTACGTTCAGAATATTCGCTCAATCGTATAAGAATATCCGCGCATTTGTAATGCCAATCATTTGGGAACTCATAGTTTAAACTGACGGGATCTATTTCGTTAACTTCGTCTTCAAGTAAAAATAAACGCTCAGAACCAACAGCAGAATAAACATGTGGTCCTGGAATAAAATTAGTCGGTCCCTCTGGACCCATCCAGATGATCAAATCGATGGAAGTATTAGGCGTAGAACCAATCATAACTTTCCATGGTTGTTCGTAAGTTCCTTGCCCTCTTACATCATAAGGTAACTGAGGCTCTTGAATCTGTACCCTTCCAGTTACTGCGTTTACTTCAGAATGCCATCCGAGATCCCACTGAGAGAGGTCGGGTGTTAAATTCGACATCAGCCCATATATCCATCTCAACAAAGGTAAGACAAATGGCTCTCCAGAGAATGAGGAATTTTTCACAACTTCAACAAACCATCTGTTTAGCTCTAAGAAGGGAGTGCTGCAAAAATCCGCCCAGTTTATGCATGGCCAATCATATGGCAAAGAAAATATTCCAAGACCATAGGCCCCATTTCTTCTAGGGTAGGAGCTAAGCCAATCTGGATGCCAGTTCAAGGATTCTATCCCCACATATTCAATATCATCCTCGATATAATCCTCCAACTCCGTAAATAGCAAGTGCGGGTCAACTCCTAGCAAAAGAGAAATCATGAACCCAACTCTTCCACCTTTGTGGGCCAAAATCTGACCTATGATCATTTGAACTCCTTCATTTGAGATAATACTTTGATTCGAATCCAAGTCGATAAAGCAATTTTGTGTCCCTGTTGAATCAATCAAGCCAAATAAACCAATTCTCGTATCAAAACCAAATTCTGGACATGCCAACCCATTAAACTGCCAATTAACAATTGCAGATGATTGAACACCATCTTCGGTTTCAAAGTTTATATTCGTAGGCATGGGCGAATCAAAATCTACAGAGGACATGTCTTCGAAAGAACCCAAATCCGGAGAAACACTACCGTGAGGACCGTTCAGTCTACCTTTGGACCAATTAAATTTCCTTAATTCTTTAACCGACTGTAATTGGGATTGTAAGTGAGTGAAATCTGGAACAACTGAACCAATTCTTGGAGAATGAATTGTGAATTTAACGCCAAAGCCATCACCACTTATCCAACCAAAATCAAGACTAAACGCGTCGATTGTAAACATCATATCTCCAAATGACGGCAATGATATTTGTTTGCCAACCCCGTTGTTCGCATCTCCAAGATTAGTGATAGCATCGTGCAATTTCAATCCACATTTAATTGAAGAGATCAATGTGGCATTAGCAGGTACATCACTCACTGAAACTTCTGACAAGTCGAGACTAATTATGCATAAATCAACATTGGCTTCTAGATGAAGGTCTTCTTTAAGTTGGATGATCGAAATCAGTGATCCTATTCCAAGACTTAAACGATTAACTCCCAATGTCTCTGTTGGTTCAACAAATGAAAAGATATTGAATCCAGGAATGCTTTCTCCGTCTCCAATTATAGTTCTCCATGGGCTAGAAGGAGTGCCATCACCTAAGACAATTGGTTGATTGGATGGCATCGCTGGTTTTTCAATCTTCATAGGACCCGAAAGGGCCGTGTTGATGAGCAGAACAAGCGCCTCTTGAACGTAGACCCAGGCTTTCATGCTGCCTTGCCCGTAGGGGTCAATGTCCGTTTCTAGTAAGCGAGCGTAATAATCGGTAATCTCATCTTTAGGATTCTGAATCAGACGCAAAATATCAATGCGTAGATCTCCTGCTGCTCCTGCACCTTCCCAGTCTGTTCGGAAGTTTCCATCTCTGGGAGCTACTAAGCCTACCAAGGAGCCAAACCATTGGAGCACGTCATTTTCGGCCAATGCATCAGAGACTGTATCGAGCAAGGTATCAAGCACGCCACCAACAGCGTCCATCACGCTTGAACTCGAGGTTAAATCGATGACTGGATAATGGTTTACGGGACTGCTTCCAATGTCCACATCAAGCATCTCAATAAGGGGCTCGACATCACCATTGCGTTGGATGGCTACACCCAAACGGGCTTGCCCGAGACGAACGTGGAGGTTATCCAATGGCGATCCGGTTTCTCCCCCACCAACTGTTTCATCCATCAGGTCTGTTCCTCCAACACCCTCAAGGAGGAAGTCTCCAATGAATTCTGAGAAGAAAGCGATGCCCCCTCCTCCAGTGATAGGTATGCTCGCTATCCATGCCGTCAACCCGCCCTCAACATCGATGGCGTTACCGAGGGTTTTGTCTGCACTAAATTTCACACCAACATCAAGCATTTTGTCTCCAGCAACGTCCTCCCATAAGGCGATGAGCAATTCACCCGACATTCCAGGTAAATCTAGGAACTTGACGAACGCAGGATCGGCTTGTGTGCAACTTCCCCCAACTAGTCCCGGCGGGGGCGAGTTGGGGAAAATCAGTGAATAGAGATGGGTGAGCCACTGGGTGGCCACCTCTGGGTGCGTGAGTTCAAGCAACCACGCACGAAGGCGATTCCAGGCTTGGTCCGAATCGTTTTGCAACTCATCAATCAAGTCCATGATGGCTAGTCGAGGCCAACTCATCGCTGAACCTGCTGTAGCTGACCAGTCCGAATCAAGAAGACCCAACATCGGAAGGAGGTTTTCTGCAAAGGACTGGGCGTCATCAGGTAACATTTCCATCATGGCAGGAACGAGATTCTCCAACACGCCAGCCATGCCGCCATTGACCGCATCGACAATATCGATTTCCAGTGTGCTTGGAAGACCGTTTTGCTGGGCGATAAAGTCGAGCAGGGCAAGTTTAGCAACAATCGATGTGTTGTGAACTTCGTGAGGTTGACCAAAGGCGCAATTGAGTGCAATCGCCTCTGCAGAGGGTGCTTGTGCGCCGAAACGTCCTGTCTCGGGAGATAGGTTTGCAGAGAGTGCAATTCTGGACAAGTATGATCCTCTAGGATCCCAAATCAATCTTTCATAATCAAGTTCGGGTATGGTATCGTTTACGACGTAGTTACCGCCAGATTCTTTATTTTTTATTCGGAGAATTGGAACACACAGGTGGCCATTCAATAACAAATTACCTGAACTTAACGAGAAGTTCAGATCATCTATTTTTACGCCAATCCCTAACTCTATTTGATGGGCATGTTCTCCATTAGGAAGTGCTCCATTTTTCTGATGGTTGACGACAATATGTACAGACCAACCATTTCCTTTGGAAATTGAAAACCATTCATCTTCTTGCAATTTGTCAGGAGGAAGAAGTCCGGGTTTGGAGATCAATCCAGTATCAACATCTCGGTAAACAGAAGTTGGAGTTGAAATATATCCAGATAGAAGGTTGAGAATAAACTCAGTTCGTTCATATGTACCAAAGACTCCTAGGGCTTTCTCTAAACTCCAATTATTGATATCAAGTTTCCCATCTGAGCCAAGTAATCCAAAAGCTCCTAGGAGCGGAGATATCGAATCTAGGATATCCTGACCAAAGTCAGTTGGTTCGATCGAGATGGTCATGCATTCACCTCACGTAATGCTTTGACACTGGCTGCTTTGGTTCGAATTG
>MDSV01099451.1_pt1 | contig 14374 bp, 14 predicted proteins | sample 810851 | NCBI WGS metagenome assembly MDSV01 (sample SAMN05326640, study PRJNA326480) | marine metagenome | isolation source: seawater | place: Atlantic Ocean: North East | collected 2012 | reverse complement strand
TAATGAGCACGCGGTCGTGCAAAGGTCTAAATTTCATATATATTTTCTCCTATAAATTTTTATGTAGTGTTGATATGGTAAGTTTTAACAAGATTTCAAGAGGCAAATATCATTAAAAAGACCTATAAATACTATATTTTATGAGCATTAAGAAGAGAGAAATAGCAAATTGAAGGAACTAAAGCACTTGTCAGACATTTACAAAAACTATGACACTTTTGTTATAGATTTATGGGGAGTGATACACAACGGTGTGACGCTTAATCAAAAGGCAATAGAAGCTATTGAACAATTAAAGTCTCAATCGAAAAAAATAGTTTTTTTATCAAACGCTCCCAGACCAAGCTCAAAAGTTGTAAGTTTTTTATTAGAAATGAAAATGGATAAAAAATATCTTTCTAATGTAATGACCTCAGGTGAAGCTGCTATGCATGCGATTAACAAAAATCAGTTAGGAAAAACTTTTTATCATTTAGGACCTGCAAGAGATGCTTCTGTATTCGAAAAAGTAAAAGACAATAAAACTAATATAGATAGTTGCGATTTTATCTTATGTACGGGGTTATTTGATAATAATGAAAACGACCTAGAATTTTACAAAAATTTTTTAAAAAAACATGTTTCAAAAAAATTAGTCTGCACTAACCCAGACTTAACTGTACATAGAGGAAATGTAGAGGAACTGTGTGCCGGATCAGTAGCAAAAGTATTTGAGGAATTGGGCGGCGAAGTAATTTATTTTGGGAAACCACACAAAGAAATATATAAAATGTGTTTTAATCCAAATGAAAAAGTTTTAGCAATTGGTGATAATTTAAGAACAGATATTAAAGGAGCTAACAATTTAAATATAGATTGCATATTTATAACTGAAGGAGTTCATCGAAATGAATATAAAGACACTGCTGAACTAGAGCCTCTTTTAAAAAAATACAAGGTGAAAGCAAATTTCTTTCAGAAAGAGTTTCAATGGTAATGAAAATTTATAATAACGCAAAATTAAATAAAAAACATCTTAATAGTGTTATTGCCATAGGTAACTTCGACGGATTACATCTTGGCCACCAAAAAGTTATCAATGAAGCTAGACAAAAAGCAAAAAAATTTAAATTACCTCTAGGAGTAATGACCTTCGAGCCTATGCCTGTAATTTTTTTTAGTAAAAAAAACAAAGACCATAGAATAAATTCTTTAAATCAAAAAATATCACAACTAAAAAAATTAAAATTAGATTTTTTAATAATAATTAAATTTAATAAAAAATTTTCATCTTTATCAGCCGCACAATTTATCAGCAAGATTATTTATAGAAAGACGAAATGTAAATATTTATACGTAAGTAAAAATTTTAAATTTGGTTTTAAGCGTCGTGGCAACATACAAACTTTGAAAAAACATGAAAAAGAATTTAATTACAAAAATATAATAACTAATCCTTACAAAAAAAATAAAAAAATGATTTCTTCTACGTTTATAAGAAATAAAATAAGGGCAGGCAAAATTGAAGAAATAAATAAATTATTGAATCGTAATTGGTGCATTGAAGGAAGAGTTGTAAAAGGAAAAAAAAGAGGGCGTAAAATAGGTTTTCCCACATGCAACATAAGTCTTAGTAACTACGTAATACCTAGGCTAGGTGTATATGCGGTAAATGTAAATTTTGGCAACCTGAACAAAAAAGGTATTGCCAATATAGGTTACAGGCCGACTTTTAATGGACAAAGTTTATTGTTAGAAACAAATATATTTGGGATTAATAAAAATTTATATAATAAAGTATTAGGTATAAGTTTTAAGAAATTTATAAGATCAGAAAAAAAGTTTAAAAATTTTGAATATTTAAAAAAACAAATAAAACAAGATATAAAACAGGCAAAAAAATAAAAAATGTCCAAAGATACCTTACAACTACCCAAAACAGCTTTTTCTATGAAAGCTAGTTTGCCAAGCAAAGAGCCTAAAATTATAGAAAGATGGGAACAAGATAGAATTTTTGAAAAACTAAGAAAAAATTCTAAAGGTAAAGAAAAATTTATTTTACATGACGGCCCACCATACGCAAATGGTCATATACATATGGGCACTGCTCTTAACAAAATTTTAAAAGATATGATTATACGTTTTCATCAGATGAACGGCAAAGATTCAGTTTATGTTCCTGGTTGGGATTGTCATGGACTACCAATAGAGTGGAAAATAGAGGAACAATATAAAAAAAAGAAAAAAAATAAAGATGAAGTTCCAATTAAAGATTTTAGACAGGAATGCAGAGAGTTTGCTAAAAGCTGGATAGATGTACATATAAAAGAATTTAAGAGATTAGGTGTAGTAGGAGACTTCGAGAATTATTATTCGACAATGAGCTTTGAGGCAGAGGCTCAAATAGTGAGAGAATTAGGAAAATTCCTTTTAGATGGAAGTTTATATCAAGGTTTTAAGCCTGTTCTATGGTCAACCGTAGAAAAGACTGCGTTAGCAGATGCAGAAGTTGAATATATGGATCATACTTCAAATACAATCTATGTCGCATTTAAAGTTAAAAACACAGATAAAGATTTTTTAAAAGATGCAAGTGTTATTATTTGGACAACAACACCATGGACAATACCAGCTAATAAAGCGTTGGCGTACAATAATAATATTGATTATTCAGTTTTAGAAATTGATGACCTTGAACATTTTAAAGATAAAAAAATTATAGTCGCTAAAAATTTGATCAATTCAATAGTTAAAGAGTGTGAAATTCAAAATTATAAAGAATTGAGAACATTTAAAGGTTCTGAATTTAAAGGAACAATTTGTAGCCATCCATTTATAAAAATTAATTTTGATTATGATGTTCCAATGCTTGATGCTCAGTTTGTAAATTTAGATCAGGGAACGGGCATCGTTCATTGTGCCCCAAGTCACGGTCCAGATGATTTCAATCTATGTTTAAAAAATAACATACCCTCACTTTACACAGTAGACAATGCAGGGCTCTACACGCAAGAAATACCCTACTTTTCTAATACACATATATTTAAAGCAGATCCAATTGTTATAGAAAAATTGAAGGAACAAAATAAATTGCTTAAAGATGACAAACTAAGTCATAGTTATCCTCACTCATGGAGGTCAAAAGCACCTTTGATTTATAGAGCTACACCTCAATGGTTTATTTCAATGAAAAAGAATAATCTTAGAGATAAAGCAATTAAAGCAATTAACGAAACTAATTTTTATCCTAATAAAGGAAAAGAGCGTCTTTTATCGATGGTCGAGGGAAGACCAGATTGGTGCGTATCAAGACAAAGAGTTTGGGGTGTGCCATTACCAATATTTATAAATAAAAAAACAAAAGAGCCTTTGAGAGATAAAAAAGTTATTGATAGGATAGCTGCAATTTACGAAAAACAAGGTTCGGACTGCTGGTTTACTGAAGACTATAAATTTTTTTTAGGAGACGATTACAATGCAAATGATTATGAGAAGCTAAATGATATCGTTGAGGTTTGGTTTGACAGCGGATCAACACATAGTTTTGTTCTAGAAAAAAGAAAAGATTTAAAATGGCCAGCAGATATGTATTTAGAGGGCTCAGATCAACACAGAGGTTGGTTTCATTCTTCATTGCTTGAGTCTTGTGGAACTAGAGGTAAGGCACCTTTCGAGAGCATTCTTTCACATGGCTTTGTCGTAGACGGAAAAGGAATGAAAATGTCGAAATCAATGGGAAACGTTATTTCTCCTGAAGATATTCTAAAAAATTATGGGGCAGATATTTTAAGAGTTTGGGTGGCATCCTCTGATTATGCAGAAGATTTAAGAATAGATAAAAATATTTTAATACAGCACGCTGAATCCTACAGAAAAATTAGAAACACTTTTAGATTTATGCTTGGAAATTTAAAAGATAAGTTTGAAAAGCAAGAATTAGAAAAAATACAAATTAATGAACTTGATGAATTGGAACAATATATTCTACATAAATTATTGATTATCAATGAAACAGTTGAAACTCATCTAAAAAATTATAATTTTCATAAATTGTATAAAGAATTATTAAATTTCTGCACATTAGATCTTTCATCTTTTTATTTTGATATAAGAAAAGATACACTTTATTGTGATAGTATAAATTCAAAAAAAAGAAAAAACTGTGTTAAAGTTTTAAATGTAATTTTTGAAAGTCTACTTAAGTGGTTTGCCCCAATTCTAGTTTTTACAACAGAAGAGATTTATAGTTTAGTAAATGAAAATAAAAAAGAAAGCATTCATGAAAATACATTTGTTAAAATTCCAAAAACCTGGAAAAATGATAATTTAGAAGAAAAATGGTCAAAGTTATTCAAAATTAAACAAATCGCAAATATAGCCATTGAAGAAAAAAGATCTAACAAAGAAATTGGTTCAAGCTTAGAGGCGGAAATCAAGCTTATCGCTGATGAAAAAAACCTTAAGCTTCTGGAAGGATTGGATTTAGCTGAATATTTTATAACCTCAAAAGCTGAAAAATTTAAATCTACAAATAAAGATGATTTGAAAATAGAGGTAAGAAAAATGACTGGTAACAAATGTCCAAGATGTTGGAAAATTTTAGAAAAAAACTGCAAGAGATGCGAAGAAGCGATAAGTTAAACAGTTATGATTTTGATAAATAAATTTAAACAAATAAATATTAAAATATTTCAAAAACAAAATATTTTTTCATTAATTATATTAATTTTTACATTTTCATTTGATAGATTCACAAAATTAGAAGTTTTAGAAAAATTTAGTGAAAATATAATTTACTATAATGAATATATTAACTTAAATTTAATTTGGAATACTGGAATTGGTTTTGGCTTATTTAGTGTAAGTAATTCAACAATTTATAACCTTATAACTGCTATAATTGGTCTTGTAATAATAATTGTGTTTTATTTCTTAATTATCTCAAAATTTGAAGATAAAATTTCTTTATCAATAATTGCAGGAGGAGCTTTAGGCAATTTTTACGATAGAATATCATTTAAAGCTGTACCTGATTTTATTGATATACACTATGGAAATTTTCATTGGTTTACATTTAACTTTGCGGATGTATTTATTACAATAGGTATAATTTTTTTTATGTTAGGCAATGTATTAAAAAAAAATGATTAAAATAAAAATTTTACTAAGTCTATTATTGTTAACTTTGTTATGGAATTGCGCCTCAATGTCAGAAGTTGGTAAGGTTATGCGTAATGAAAAATCAAATACAACAGATGAGTTTTTGGTTAAAAAAAAAGAGCCCTTAACTCTACCACCTGATTTTGCTGAAATCCCTGAACCAGGATCTTTAGAAAAAAAATCAAAAGAGGAAGATGAAAAAAAAAAAATTGAAAAAGCTTTTCGAATAAATAAAACTAAATCAAACAAACAACCAAAAAGTGGTTCAGTAGAAGACTCAATATTAAAAAGAATTGGTAAGTGAAAAAAGAATTATTATCACATAAAAATTTCTTAATAAAAAATTATAATAAAAAAATATTAAATAAGAAAAAATTTGATATAATTTTTGATGAGATTGATCAGGAATGCGATTACAAAAAAAACACATATCACGTTCTAAGTAAAAAATTTAATTTTGATTTTAAAATCAATGAAATAAAAAAATTCAAGAGATTTAAAAACATTGTTATCATTGGAATGGGCGGATCAATTCTCGGCACAAGTGCTATCTACGAATTTTTAAGACATAAGATTAAAAAAAAAGTTACCTTTTTTGATAATCTTGATAAAGAAAAACTAAAAAGATTCATAGAGAAAAATAACATCAAAAACTGTCTGTTTATTATTATTTCTAAATCTGGAAATACTATTGAAACGTTATCAAACTTGATAAATTTTAATATTCTAAAATTAAATGCTAAAAATATAATAATTATTACCGAAAAAAAGAAAAATATTCTTAACTTAATCGCAAAAAAATATAATTTATTTTTTATTGAGCATAAAAATTTTTTAGGAGGTAGATACTCTGTTTTATCTGAAGTAGGAATAGTTCCATCTTATTTGATGGGTATTAATATTATAAAGTTGAGATGTAATTTAAAAAAATATTTTAAAGGTAAAAAAAAATTATTTTTAAAGGAAAGCTCTCTTGCTCTATGTGAAATTTTAAATAAAAAACATTATAAAAATTTAATTTTTTTAAACTATTCACCGAGATTGGAAAAATTTTTATTTTGGTGCCAACAATTAATTGCTGAGAGTCTAGGAAAAAAAGGCAAAGGATTACTACCTACCGTGTCCAATGCACCAAAAGATCATCATAGTTTGCTGCAACTTTATTTTGATGGACCAAAAGATAAGATTTTTTATATTTTTTCAGAAAAAGAGACATCTAGAAATAAATTGAAAACAAAAAATATTAGTAAAGGAACACTTTTTTTTAAAAATAAAGATATAGATCAAATCAAAAATGCGCAAAAAAATGCATTTAAAAAAGCTCTTTTTAAAAATAAAATTCCATTTAGAGAGTTTGAAATTAATTCAGCGGATGAACAAACTTTAGGAGAGCTAATTTCTTACTTTATATTGGAAACCTCCATTACTGGCAAATTGTCCAACATTAATCCTTTTGATCAACCAGCTGTTGAACAGGTAAAAATATTTACAAAGAACTTATTGAGTTGAGAAACTGGCAAATAAAATTTTTGATCTGCTATAAGTTTTAGTTAAAAAAATATTTAAAATATTTTCTAAGTTATCTTGTGTTTTTTTTTCTCTATGAATAATTACTAAATTTTTTTTTTTAAAAATTTTCTTACTCTTTATAAGTTTGATAATTTCAATAAAACTTTTGTCAGAGAAGGGAGGGTCAAAAAAAAAAATATCAAATTTTTCTACAATCTCTCCGTCCAAAATATTGTTTATGTCTGAGTTAAATAACTCTGTATTATTTTCTACAATTAAATTACTAATATTTTTTCTTAAAATATCAATAGCTTCTTTATTTTTTTCTATAAAAGTTACTTTTTTTGCACCTCTAGATATTGCTTCCAAACCAAAAGATCCAATACCTGAATATAAATCTAAAACTTTTGAATTATCTAATTTTATACCGATTTTTTTAGAATGAGATATAATATTAAAAATATTCTCTTTGACAGAGTCCTTTAACGGTCTTGTTTTTATAGACTTGAGAAATATGATTGGCTTTCCCTTAAATTTTCCTGCAATAATTCTCATTTTTTAATTACTCTCCAACCAATATCTTGACGATAAAATCCACTTTTCCAGTTAATTTTTTTTATAATTTTGATGATTTCTAATCTTAATTTAAAAAATTTATTTCCAACACCAGTTATATTTAAAACACGTCCACCATTAGATACTATGTTATTTCTACTAATTTTTGTACCTGCGTGAAAAATAGAAAAATTTTTTTTAAGTTTAATTTTATTTAAGTTCTTGATTGACCTATTCTTTTTATATTTAGATGGATACCCTTTAGAACATAAAACTATTGTCATACTTTTTTCTTTTTTCCACTTTAATTTTATTTTGTTTAACTTATTTTTTACTGAATAATTTATTATCTCAAGTAAATCAGATTTTAATCTAGGAAGTATAACTTGACACTCAGGATCACCCATTCTTACATTGAATTCTATTAAATATGGTTCATCATTTTTAATCATCAATCCTACATATAAAAAACCAGAATAAGGTTTGCCTTTTCTTTTTAACGCTAATAATGTTGGTTGAACTATTTTTTTTATAATTTTTTTCTCTAATATTTTATTTATAATCGGAGCTGGTGAGTATGCACCCATTCCACCAGTATTAGGTCCCTTATCTTTTTCTCCTACTCTTTTATGATCTTGAGCTGAACCAAAAAATTTAAAATTTTTTTTATCAACAATTAAAAAATAACTAGCTTCTTCACCCTCTAAAAATTTTTCTAAAATTAATTTATTTGAACTTTTAAATTTTCCTTTGAAAATTTCATCTGAAATTTTGTAAATTTGATTTTTATTTTTACAAATTGTGACGCCCTTACCAGCAGCCAAACCATCAGCTTTAACAACTATGGGTAAAGAATTTTTTTGAATAAATTTTCGTACATCATTCATATTTCTACAAATTTTATAATCTGCAGTAGGAATATTATTCTCCTTACAAAGACGTTTCATAAAAGCTTTTGAACCTTCCAATTTTGATGCATATCTACTTGGTCCAAAAACTTTTATTCTTCTTTTAATTAAATAATCAGTCAATCCCCTTACAAGAGGTTCTTCTGGACCGATTATTACTAAATTGATTTTTTTTAATTTGAAAAATTTATAAAGCTCATTAAAATTTTTAATTTTAAGATCTACATTTTGCGCAATTCTTGCTGTTCCAGCATTCCCTGGAACACAGTAAATTTTATCTACTTTTTTGGATAAAAAAATCTTTTCACAAATTACATGTTCTCTTCCACCACTTCCAATTAATGCTATATTCATATAAAAAGACTAATACTGTATAATTTATAGATGAATAAAAAAAAAGCTAAACTTATTTTTAAACATAATTTTTTTGAAGTTGTAGAAGAGGGTGATTTTGTTTTATGTGCTATTTCTGGAAAAAAAATTGAGCTAGAAAAGTTAAATTATTGGAACGTTGATCTTCAAGAAGCATATTTTTCACCAACCGAAGCTAAAGAGAGATATATACAGTTAAAAAAAAAGTTATAATTTCCATCTATTATGTGTCCAAATCCACTGGCCCGGATTATCATTCAACATAGTTTCAAGATGTTCATTAAGATGTTTAGTTAAATTAAATTTATCTCTGAATTGGTCAATACGAATAGCTGAATGAAAGACTAATTCAAAATTATTATATTTATCTCTTTGAATTGAAACAGGCACAATATCAAGATTATACTTTAAAGCTAACTGTGCTGGCAATGTAGTTGTTAAACATGGTTTATTAAATAAATTTACAACTTCTCCTTCACTAACTCTTTGATCTATCATTAAAGCAATACTGAATCCCTTGTTAATCAAACCCATCGCATCCCTTACGCCTGTTCTTCCTTTTTTAATTTGATTTTTACAAATGTATTTTTTTCTCAAAAACTCCATAAAAGGGTTAATAAAATAATTATTCAGAGGTCTATATATTGTTGCAAGTTTTGTGTTTTGTTTTGTAATTTCCATAGACATAAGTTCAAAATTTGCGAAATGACCTGAAATAAAAATTACAGGTTTATTTTTTTTATTGATTTCTTTTAAAATTTCTTCATTGATTTTTTTTATATGATTAGTGCTTTTTCTAAACTTATCTAAAAAAATGTATTCAATAAAAGTTTTTCCATAGTTAGACCACATTTGTGATACGATTTCTTTCTTTTCTGCTGTAGTTAGTTTTTGGTTATAATTATCTAAATTTTGGTTAATGATTTTGTACGATTTAAATTTTGGCCCTATAAATTGGAAAAATTTTGAAAAAAAAAGTTGACTTATTTTCAAACCTAAAATTCTTCCAAGAATAAAAAAAAAATAAACAATTACTGATTGTATTAAGTATTTCAAAAATTTAATCATAAATTTTTTTAATCAAATTAATTAAATGCGATTTATTTTCTACCTCTAAATTAACATTACAAGAATATATTTCAGAAAATCCAAAATTTTCAATTCTAGATAAATCTTTTTCAGTAGTTATTATAGTATAATTTTTTTCTTTCGCTTGATCAATAATCTTGAGTATCTCATCTTTTTTGAAGTTGTAATGATCTGGATAAGGAATTGATTTTTTTAAATTTAATCCACTTTCAATTAGCAAGTCAAAAAAATTTTCTGGATTTCCAATTCCTGCAAATGCAAGAATATCTTTATTTTTAAATTTTTCTAGATTTACTAATTTATATTTAGAGTAAAAAATTTTTAATTCAGAATTATATTTTTTTAATTTATTTTCAAATAATGCATTTTTTTTACCATTAATTAAAACTATTTGAGCTCTTTTAATTGCACCTAAATTTTCTCTTAGTGGTCCTGAAGGAAAAACAAATCCATTTCCTATTAATTGTTTACTGTGGAAGCATAATATATTCAGGTCTTTTTTGATTTTATAATCTTGAAATCCATCATCAAGAATAGCTAAATCGAATTTGTTTTCAGCTGACCTTATAGAGCTCGATCTGTCTTTTTTTAAAATTAATGGGGTTCCTCTTTTTTTTATTAATAAATGCTCATCTATATGTTTTTTATAAAATTTTTTTATAATTACTGGTTTTTTTCCTAATAGCTTTAACTCATCAGCCAAGACTATAGATAATGGAGTTTTTCCTGTCCCACCAATATAAATATTTCCAACACAAACAACCGGTATATTAAATTTTTTAGCTTTATGAATTATTTTTTTTAAAAAAATAAATAATAGCACCAAGAAAGAAACAGGTAACAAAATCAATGTAATAAAATTTTTGGACCTATTCCAAAAAAAAGGCTTATAAATTCTCATAATCTAGAAAATTGTCTATCTTTTTAAAAGTTTTTTCAAATATTGCCTTCTCAATTTTATCAAACAAATCTTTTGATTTGTCTAAATTTTTTTTGCTTTCGAAATCATTGATTAGGTTTTTTGACAAATCATTTACCGAAACAACTTCTTGACTTAAATTTTTACTTTTGAGCAGCATATATATGTCTATAAAATTTGATATATATGGACCATGGTAAATTTTACATCCCATTTGTGCTGCTAAAATTGGATTTTGACCTCCATCATTTTTAAACCTTTCTAATAATGATTTTCCAATAAAGGCACTTCTAGCATATTTTAAATATTCCTGTAAAACACCAAAAGAATTAATAATAGCTATATCAGTTTCATTAAAAATAATATCACCTTTATTTATAATTTGAGTATTTAATTTATTTTTTAAACATAAATTTTTTATTTGTTCAGATCTTTCGATGTGTCTTGGAGCAATTATAGTTAGAAGATTATTAATTTTTCCTTTAATTCTTACATGAGTTTCTATACAAATCTTTTCTTCATCATTGTGAGTGCTAGCAGCGCACCAAAAATGTTTAGATTTTAGAATTTTCTCATTATCGTTTTTCACAAAATTTAGATCTATTCTATTTAAAAATTTAATGTTACCAAAATGAAAAATATTTTTACCACCTAATTCTTCAAAGTAATTTTTTGACTCTAGATTTGATGTTAAAATTAGATTGAATTTATCAAAAATTATATGGGCTGTTTTAGATAAAATTTTCCATCTTTTAAAAGTTTTTTTAGTCAGCCTTCCATTAATTATTGAAATAGGAATACCTTTTTTTTTTAAATTTAATATTAAATTAGGCCAAATTTCCGAGTCAACAAAAAAAACAGCATGTGGTTTCCATATGGATATAAATTTTTCAATTAAAAAATTTACATCAATAGGCAGATATTTATGTTTGATATTACTATCATTTTTAAATTTTTCTTTTATAAACTCTCCAGATGAAAAAGTAATTGTGGTGATCAAAAAATTAAATTTATCAGTTTTTTTACTTAGTTGATTAACTATTGGTATAATACTCTGAACTTCACCAATACTTGCAGCATGGAACCAAATTAATTTTTTCGTATCATCAAATTCTTTTGAAAATATAGATGAAAATATTTTTTCTCTAAATCTGATTTTATCCTCTTTATTAAATATTTTTCTTAAATAAATTATCAGAATGAATAAAGGGTATAAAAGTGTAGTTATTAGACGATAGGTATAAATCATCTCATTTGTTTTTCGTAAAGGGACTTATATTCACTGCTATTATTGATTAAAAAATCATGATTACCAGAGTCAATTATTTGTCCTTGCTTCAATACAAAAATTTTATCAGCTTTATGTATAGTAGAAAGTCTATGCGCGATTACTAAAGTAGTTTTATTTTTTGTAAGATTTAGTATTGCATTTTGTACAATTTCCTCCGAGTCGGCATCCAAGGAAGAAGTTGCTTCATCTAATAAAATAATAGGCGACTCTTTTAGTATTGCTCTTGCTATTGATATTCTCTGTTTTTGACCACCGGACAACCTGGTTCCGTTTTCCCCAATTAAGGTATCAAATTTCATAGGTAATTTTTCAATAAACTCATCCGCAGCAGCAAACTTACATGCTTCTAAAATTTCTTTATGGGTCGCATTAGGTTTTGCATAAGCAATGTTCTTTTTTATAGTGTCATCAAATAAAATAATATCTTGACTAACCAATGATATATATTTTCTTAAAGAATTTAAATTAATTTTAGAGATATTTTGACCATCAATTTTAATTGAACCTTGTTGAGGGTCGTAGAACCTTGGCAATAAATTCAAAATTGTACTTTTACCTGCACCACTGTGTCCTACTAGTGCTGCCATTGAACCTCCATCAATTTTCAAGTTGATATTATTTATAGCTTTGTCATTGTTTGCTAAGTATCTAAAACTTACATCCTCAAAATTAATTTCACTTTTTTTAATTGTCAGATTTGGCAATTTGTCATCATTAATTATTTTAATTGGAGCATTAATAATTTTAGCTACTCTATTGAAGGCTACACCCCCTTCATAAGCAATCATGTTTATCGTGGCTAATGATCTAATTGGTTGATAAGCCAACATCATTGCAGCTAAAAAAGAAAAAAAACTATTAACTGTTAATTCTCCTGCAGAAATTAAATTTCCAGAGTAAAAAATAAATCCTGCAATCATAATACCCGTTAATGCCTCCATGATAGGCGTGGCTCTTATTTGCACACTTTGAATTTTTACATTTTTTTCAATCAATTCATCTATTAAGTTGTTAGCCTTATATGCTTCTTCATTTTCTTTCTGATAAATTCTTATAATTTTCGAGCCTTGAAAAATTTCTGATAAAAAGGTGGTTAATCTTCCAGAAACCTCCCCAGCTTGATTTGCAACTTTACCCACTCTTTTACCCAATCTTTTTGCCAACCCCCCAGCAAGCGGCATCATTAATAGAGCAAAAAGAGCTAACTTCCAGTTTTGATAAAACATTAAAGTTACTAAAGCCACTAAAGAAAAACTGTCTTTCATTAGGTTTAGTACACCAGTGCTCACTAAATTTTGCACCCTGATGGTATCAAACATAACGTTGGATATATATTTTCCCGAATGCCTTCCCTCTAAAGTTTGAATATCTGAATTTAAAATATTATTTGCTACCTTTTTTTTTAATTCGCCTGAAACCTCCTCACCTACTCTTATTATATTTATTCTAGCAAAATATAGCGACACACCTTTTGCCGTAAATGCAAAAATTATGGCAATAGGGATTAACCAAGCTAAAGTTTTATCTTGATCAATAAAAATTTTCTTAACAGCAGGATCTAACAACCACGCAATACCAGAAGTGCTACCAGCAACTATGATTGAAAGAATAAGTGCAAATAAAATACGTTTGATATGCTTTCTTACATATTCTTTGAATAAATTTTTAAGTGCTAATTTAAGTTCTTTAAATTCCATAATATTAAATTGATAAAAAAGATAAAAATAATAACAAACCAGAATAATTATTAAATTTAAATGAATTCAAACATGTTTCAGGAGAATTTTTATTAAATTTTATTATTTGATATATTAAACTTATTGCAAACAATAATAACAAAAAAGAGAACATATTCTTACCGATTTTGTTCATAAATAAATACATAAGCAATAATAGCGTAATTGAATAAGAAATACATACAAACAGTTTTATATTTTTTTTAAATTTAATTGATGTTGACCTCAAACCTATGACCTCATCATCAGCTATATCTTGAGCACCATAAATGGTGTCATAACCCAATGTCCAAAATATGGCCGCAGTATATAAAAGCATTATTTCAAAAGAAATAACGTTATTCATTGATGTCCAAGCCATAATGACTCCCCAGTTAAATGTAAGCCCTAAAAAAAGTTGTGGCCAATATGTAAATCTTTTCATGAAAGGATAAGAAAAAGCCAAAAGCATTGAACTCATTCCAAGTAATATTGTTAAAAGATTAAATTGTATCAAAATTAAAAAAGCTATTAAGCAAAGCAATACAACATAAACTAAAGACTTTGAGATTGAAATTCTTCCTGATGCTATAGGTCTTTTTCTAGTTCTATGAACTTTTTTATCAAAATCTTTATCAACTATGTCGTTTACTATACATCCTGCGCTCCTCATCAAAACTGAGCCTAAAAAAAATAATAACAAGTAATGTAAGAACAAGCTTTGGTTTTGATACATTGAGTAAGCATAAGCCAATCCCCAAGAACAAGGCCAAAACAAAAGCATAAAGCCAATTGGTTTATTTAATCGAGTTAATTCTATGAATATCTTAAAATGTGACATTAAATATTACTTGTAAATATCAAACAGTAACTTCAT
>MDSV01172471.1_pt1 | contig 14375 bp, 15 predicted proteins | sample 810851 | NCBI WGS metagenome assembly MDSV01 (sample SAMN05326640, study PRJNA326480) | marine metagenome | isolation source: seawater | place: Atlantic Ocean: North East | collected 2012 | reverse complement strand
TAACAATAATATTGTAAGAAATTATTTTATAGATAATCAAATTAACGGTATGCAAGATCCAGAGTTAGATGTTTGGGATAGATTCTTTGATATAGGAGACCCTAACAGACAGACCCAGCAAGTTGCAATAAATTATGATTTACCGTTGGATAAAATACCAACTTTTAATTTTATAAAAACCAGTTATTCATACACCGGCGATTTTCAATGGCAAAAAGGATCTGATTTATTTGGAAATCTTACACTTGATGGGCAGACTTATGATTTGGGTAATTCAATTTCAAATGCCAATACTCATAACATCAATTCTGTCTTGGATATGCAGAAATTATACAGATATCTAGGATTGACTAAATTTAATACAGGCGCAGACACAAAGGCTGTAAGAGGATTTGCTCAAAACAACAGCACAAAAAAAATCAATCCGATTTTGAAATCCTTCATTGATTTAATCACCACAGTTAAAAGAATTCAAATTAATTTTTCTGAAAATAACGGCTCTTATTTACCCGGATTTTTGGATACACCTGGATTTATTGGTTCATTTACCCCAACATTTGGATATGTTCTTGGTAGTCAAAAAGACATCAGATATTTAGCAGCCCGTAATGGCTGGCTTACTGTTTTCCCTGAATTTAATCAACAGTTTTCAAGTACAACTAACAGTAACCTTACATTTTCATCAAACTTAGTTCCTATTAACGATCTTAAAATTGATTTGACAGGCGGTAGAACTTATGCTGAAAACTTAACAGAATCATTCAATACAATTGACAATGACAATGATGGATTTAGTGATATATATAATCCATTTATTCAAAACTCTGTAGGTAATTTTAATATCTCAACACTATTAATAAAGACCGCTTTTTCAAAAAGTGATGAATTTACTTCAGAAGCTTTTGAAACTTTTAAATCAAACAGATTAATAATTGCAAGAAGACTTGCTGCTCAACAAGGAGTAGATTTTACAAATCCAAATAATTTTGAAAACGGAGATTTGAATGGTTTTCCACTTGGTTTTGGAAAAACTAGTCAATTGGTCCTATTGCCATCGTTCCTTTCTGCATATTCTGGAGTTGATGCAAATAAAGTTAGATTAGGAGCCTTTAGAGATATCCCAATTCCAAATTGGAGTATTAAATACTCGGGCTTTATGAAAATGGATTGGTTTAGAAAAAACTTTAAGAGATTTTCAATTTCTCACGGTTATAATTCTATGTATACTATTAATCAGTTTAGATCAAACCTTGACTATGTACAGCCTGATTTTAATCTTGATTACTCTTCTCAAAATAGTGATGTTTTTGATCAGTCTGATAATTACAAGAATAAAACCTTATTTAGTAACATTAATTTGATGGAGCAATTCAGTCCACTTGTTAAAATAGATGTAGAAATGAAAAATTCGTTAAAGTTGCAAACTGAGATTAGAAAAGACAGATTACTTTCACTTAGCTTTGACAATAATCTTCTTACTGAAATTCAAGGTTATGAATATATACTAGGTTTAGGTTATAGGGTAAAAGACCTTCAGATTAGATCAAGACTCGGTGGCTCTAGTCAATTAATAAAGAGCGATTTAAATATGAAAGCTGACTTTTCTGTTAGGAATAATAAAACAATTGTCCGATATTTGGACTTGGATAATAATCAGGTAACTTCTGGTCAAACAATATTAAATTTTAAGTACTCGGCAGATTATGCATTTAGTCAGAATTTAACCGGAATTTTTTACTTTGATTATTCGTTCTCTGAATATGCAATTTCAACAGCATTTCCTCAGACAACAATAAGAGCAGGTTTTACTATGAGATATAATTTTGGAAATTAAATAATTTAATAATGAACATACCAAAAGAATTAAAGTATACAAAGGATCATGAGTGGATATCCATTGATGGTGAAATTGCAACTGTTGGAATTACAGATTTTGCTCAGAGAGAATTAGGAGATATAGTTTACGTTGAAGTTGAAACCGTTGGTGAAACGCTAGAGGCAGATGCTGTTTTTGGCACTGTTGAAGCTGTAAAAACAGTTTCAGATTTATTTTTACCAGTTTCGGGTGAGATAATTGAATTTAATGCTTCTCTGGAAGAAACCCCAGAGGACGTTAATTCTGACCCATATTCAAAAGGATGGATGATAAAATTAAAGGTTACTAATACAGATGATCTTAACGAATTACTAGATTCTGAGCAGTATAAAGGGTTAATTGGAGAATAGTAAAGTCAAAATATTGAAAAACTAAAAAACTTGTTTTATTTATAAATTATTGGTTACTTTAGCTTAACTAGAAATTTCAATGCAAACCAAAAAAAATCCAAAAGCAGATATCGGTAGAAACAGCTCTCTTTACTTTGCAGTAGGGCTTGCTTTAATGATGTTTATGTCCTATGGAACGATTAACTATAAGGTTTATGATAAAGATGCCTTGGGAATAGACAGAGTTAATATGGATGCATTAGACGAAGAGGAGGTTCCTATTACTGAACAATTAAAACCTCCACCACCTCCACCACCTCCACCACCAGCTCCAGAGGTAATAGAAATTGTTGAAGATGAAGAAGAGGTTGAGGAGACTATAATTGAGTCTACTGAATCTGACGAAGAATTAGAAATCGAAGAAATAGAAATCGAAGAAGTAGAAGAGGATGTTGAAGTTCCTTTTTTTCTTATTGAAAATGTCCCAGTCTTTCCTGGCTGCGAAAGAGGTAATAATGAAAAGAAGAGAAAATGCATGTCTGATAAAATTAATAAATTTGTTCAGAGAAAATTTAACACTGATTTAGCCACTGACTTAGGATTAAGCGGTAGGCAAAGAATCACTGTAGTATTTGATATTGACAAAAGCGGAAATGTTACTGGTGTTAGAGCAAGAGCTCCTCATCCTAGATTAGAGAAAGAAGCCGAAAGGGTTGTTGGCTTATTACCCAAAATGCTGCCAGGCAAACAAAGAGGTAAAGCTGTAATTGTAAAATATTCTCTTCCAATAGTATTCCAAGTTAATGATTATTAAATTTTTTAAATGATTTTAAACTATTTAGGGTTTAATAAACCTTATATTTGCATTTAATTTATTAATAAGATTGTCTACAAATTTTTCAATACCTATTATTAAAGAGCTTACAAAATTCAGGCTAACCCTAAGCGTTGTTTTTTCTTCATTTATTAGTTACTTTTTGGGTGCTTCAGAAGTAAATTACATTCAACTTTTTTATTTAATTTCCGGAGGGATTCTTATAGTTAGCTCATCGAACATTTTTAATCAAGTAATAGAAAGGGACTTAGATAAGCTTATGAAGAGGACACAAAATCGTCCTTTACCAAAAAACCAAATTACTCCAAAACTTGCTTTATTTTTGGCTATTTCTTCGTGCTTGATTGGATTAATATTCATGTATTTAATAAATATTAAAGTTGCTATACTTGCAGCTCTTTCAATATTTATATACACTTCTATCTATACTCCAATGAAATTGATAAGTCCTTTTTCTGTTTTTATTGGTGCAATTCCTGGTGCTTTTCCTTTTATGATTGGATGGGTAGCAGCAACTAATCAAATAGGAATTGAAGCATTAACCTTATTTTTGATGCAATTCTTTTGGCAATTTCCACATTTTTGGTCAATTGGCTGGGCCCAAAGCATAGATTATGAAAAAGCTGGTTTTAAAATGTTACCTACCGGAAAAAAAGATAAGTCTACCTCGGCACAAATTTTGTTTTATTCTACATGGGCAGTACTAATATCTATTGTACCTTATTTTGGAATAACCGGTGATTTAAAATTAAGTATTAAGGGTGTTTTAGCCGTTGTAATTTTAGGAGCTTTTTTAATTTACAAATCTTACATTCTTTTTTTAGATGGTAAAAATGAAAATGCAAAAAAATTAATGTTGACAAGTGTTATTTATCTTACATTCATTCAGCTTACATTTTTGTTTGATAAAATATTCTAATTATGAATTCACTAGAAAATAAAAAAAATAGAGCGTTAAAAATGATGCTTTGGTTTGGCATTGGCTCATTAATTATGACATTTGCTGGATTAACAAGTGCTTTCCTAGTAAGCAAAAACAGAGATGATTGGATAGAAAATTTTAATTTACCTCAAGCCTTTTATTATAGTTTATTTTTGATTATTAGTAGTAGTATCACATTAATATTAGCTCGAAAATTTCTAATTAAAAATAAACTAAATCTAGTTTCAATTTTTCTTCTCTTTACAATTATTTTTGGAGTCTTATTTGTTATTTTTCAATTTGCAGGGTTTAATCAAATTATGGATAATGGCTATCATTTCACAGGGCCTACTAGTTCAATAAATAGTTCATTTATTTTTCTAATTGCATTTGTACATATATTGCATGTTTTTGTTGCTCTAATCGCTCTAATTGTTGTTTTTATAAAAAATTTTAGAGGCTTTTATAGTGATAATAATTTAACAGGTTTTGATCTTGCTTCAATATTTTGGCATTTTGTAGATATTTTATGGATTTACCTCTTTATATTTTTGGTTTTCTTCGGTTAAAATAATTATTTTTGTACCTCACTAAATTAAGCTATGGGAACTACTGTAAGTACAACTTCAAATGAAAAAATTTGGAATGGTGGTAATAAGCCTCTGAATGCATCATATGGTAAAATGATGATGTGGTTTTTCATTGTTTCGGATGCATTAACTTTTTCAGGCTTTATTGTCTCTTATGGATTTGCTAGATTTAAATATGCAAATTCTTGGCCGATTGCAGATGAAGTATTTACTCACGTTCCTTTTATGCATGGCCAAGAGTTACCTATGATTTATGTTGCCTTCATGACATTTGTATTAATCATGTCATCTGTTACAATGGTATTAGCAGTTGATGCAGGTCATAAAATGAATAAAGCCAAAGTAACATTTTATATGTTTTTAACTATTATTGGAGGTATAATTTTCGTAGGTTCTCAAGCATGGGAATGGGCTACTTTTATTAAGGGTGACTATGGAGCAGTCAAAACAAAGGGAGGAAACATATTACAATTTTTAGATTCAGAAACCTCAAAAAGAATTGCTGTAAGTGATTTTGCATTCGTTTATTCAAGTTCAAGAGGTCAGCATGAAAAATATAATGGGTTATGGTACAGTGAAGAGGCTCCACTTCCTTCATTTTCTGTGGAAGAAGTAATTGCCGGCATGGAAGCCTCTCCCAATATTGTAATCAGAACCCAAAACTTAGACGAAAACGGTCATAAAACTGTCCTTTCTAGAGAAGAATCATTAAATGTTTTGAAGTCAACGGGGGTTTCCGTTGTTAATGGCGCCAATCTAATCGAAAATGAATATGGAGTTCCTCTATTTGCTAATTTCTTTTTCTTTATAACAGGATTTCATGGTTTCCATGTTTTTTCAGGAATAGTTCTTAATATTATTATTTTCTTTAATGTTATTATTGGAACCTATGAAAAAAGAAAAAGTTATGAAATGGTAGAAAAAGTAGGTCTCTATTGGCATTTTGTAGATTTAGTTTGGGTTTTTGTTTTCACATTTTTCTATTTAGTATAATATTATGTCTGAACACGCACACAAGTTGGAAATTTTTAGAGGTTTAATAAAATTTAAATCTAATACTCAAAAGATAATAGGTGTTTTATTGCTATTATCTATAGTTACACTTATTGAAGTTGTATTAGGTATCTATAAACCGGCTCCTTTAAATGAGTACTTTTTGAATCTGAAACTTTTAAATTGGGTTTTCATTATTCTTACTATTGTTAAGGCCTATTATATAACTTGGGATTTTATGCATATGCGTGATGAAACCTCTATTCTTAGAAGAGTAGTAGTTTGGACTTCTGTCTTTCTTATTCTTTATCTCACATTTATTCTTATTCAAGAGGGTGGTTATATCTTTGACGAGTTTAACGACACGTCAAATTATATTAAAAAAGATTTTTAATTAGTTTAAATTGTGATTAATACTTTTTACAGAAAATGGATCATTCTGGGTATACTTTTTTTATTACCAGTTATTTTTTTATTATTTCTTTATCCATCGACCCATAACTATAATACTTTAGATATAGTTAATGAAGATATAATAGAAATAGATTTTATGAATTTCATTGATAAAAGAAAAACAAATTTTGAAGGAAATATTACTATTATAAATTTTTTAGGCGATAAGCCAATTGAGAATATCACAGGTTCATTAAACCTTAAGGAACTTGTTTATGATAAATTCAAAGGTTTTAAAAAGTTTCAAATTATTTCTATTGCATCTTTAAATTCTGAAAAATCATTAGAGAGTGTAAAAAAAGAGTTATTAAAATCTGACGAATTAAAATATTGGTTTTTTGCTACATGCAGTGATGAAGAAATAAGTAAAATCTACAGCTCATTAAGATCTCAAAATGAATTAGATTCATTAAATTACACAAGCCAGGTATACATAATCGATAAGCAAAAAAATCAAAGAGGAAGAATTGATGATCGAGATGATAATCAAATTGAAAACAATATTAATCCATTTGGTTTGTATTCGTACAACTCAATAATTGTTTCAGAAATTAAAAAGAAAATGAATGATGATATAAGGATTCTATTTACTGAGTACAGGCAAAAAAGAAAAGGAAATTTTAATTCTAATATTAGACGAATAAGTAATTTAGATGGTAATGATAAATAAAAGAAATATTTTAATAATAATATTGATCATTATTTTTGGTTTAGTTTTTGTACCAAGAATAATTGATCGAGTAAAAAATAATGATATTTCTCGAAGTGAGAGTAGGAGCTTAAAGCTCGATAATTTTGAAAAAAATATTGATGCTCTTCCTTATTTATTAATGAATAGTGAAAGAAAAAAAGTTCCTGATTTTAAGTTTATAAATCAGAATGGACAACTTATTTCTAATGATGATTATATTGGTAAAGTTTATATTGTCGAATTCTTTTTTACAACCTGTACAACAATTTGCCCAATTATGAATACGAATCTGATACATATTCAAAATAGTTTTACCAAATTTTCAGATTTTGGAATTGCATCATTCTCTATCAATCCAGAATATGATACCGTTGATATTCTAAGCCAGTATGCAGATGATAATGGCATTATTAATAGTAATTGGAATTTAATGACCGGAGATAGAAATGAAATTTACAAATTAGCAAATGATGGATTTAATCTTTATACAGCTGCAAGTTCAGATTTTATTGACGGTTTTGAACATTCTGGGTATTTTGCTTTAATTGATAAGGAAGGATTTTTAAGGTGCAGAAATGATGAATTTGGAAATCCTATAATCTATTACAAAGGTTCGGTAGACCATATGGATCAGCTAGATTCAAATGGAGAAGCTGAGGAGATTACAATCCTTAAAGAGGATCTTCTAAAATTATTAAGTGAATAAAATGAATTCAGAAAACTTAAAGCTTTATAATAGACTAACTGTGATAGTTTCAATTTTGGTTCCCCTAGTGGTTGCCCTTTTACTATTCTTGAAATGGGATTTAGATAAATTGGTATTTGATTTAAGATCACCAAATTTTGAACCGATAATATTGATTGAAGATTTACCTATTGCAAAACCACTAACATTTTTACCTCCAATTTATGCTGCTATAAATGGAATTACTGCTATTATTTTGGTCATGGCTATTTATTATATAAAAAAGGGTATGAGAAATATTCATGAATACTTAATTAAAATATGTATTGCCCTTTCTCTATGTTTTTTAGTTATGTATATAGCCTATCATATTACAAGTGATCCTACATCATTTGGAGGAGAGGGCATAATAAAATATATATATTATTTTATTTTAATATCTCATATTTTACTTTCTATCACGGTTATCCCTTTTGTGCTTTTTTCTTATATCAGAGCAATCACTGGAGATTTTCAAAGACATAGAAATATTGCCAAAATTACATTTCCTATATGGCTTTATGTAGCAGTAACAGGTGTAATAGTATATTTAATGATATCTCCTTATTATGCCTAAGCTTATGAATAGATTTTTAGCACTAATTTTTTGTCTTTTCACTTATAACTTTAGTTACTCTCAATGCGCTATGTGTAGAGCGGTTTTAGAAAGTAGTGAAAATGAGGGGATGGCTGAAGGTATTAATAATGGTATTATGTATTTGGCTTTTCTGCCATACTTAATCGTATTTTTTATGATTTTTTTCGTTTATAAAAAATTTAAAAAGTAAACTATTTTATAAAAATCCAGCATTAACATTAGTTTTCTTCCTTTTAACAACTAATTAACAAGATTTACAGTTCTTTTTGTTAACCTTTGTAGATACAAATTTAGAGACAAAATGTTAAAAATAAATAAACTCCATAAGTCTTATAAAATGGGAGACTCTAGTCTCCATGTTCTAAAAGGAATTGATCTCAGAGTTGAAAAAGGAGAGATGGTGGCAATTATGGGGTCTTCAGGTTCCGGAAAATCTACATTATTAAATATCATTGGAATACTTGATGAGCTTGATTCAGGTGAATATACTTTAGATGGTATCGAAATAAAGGACTTAACAGAAAAGAAAGCTGCTCAATACAGAAATAAATTTCTGGGATTTGTTTTTCAATCATTTAACTTAATAAATTTCAAGAATGCCCTTGAAAATGTAGCTTTGCCCCTCTACTATCAGGGCCTTAAAAGAAAGGAAAGGCAAGAAAAAGCCATGTTTCATCTAGAAAAAGTTGGACTTGCTGATTGGTCAACTCATTTACCAAACGAACTTTCAGGAGGTCAAAAGCAGAGGGTAGCAATAGCAAGAGCATTAGCAGCAGAGCCTAAATTATTATTGGCTGATGAGCCAACAGGAGCATTAGACTCAGCAACATCTCATGAAATTATGCAATTTTTACAGCAATTGAATGATGAAGGAAAAACCATATTGATTGTTACCCATGAAGAGGATATCTCATTAATGTGTAAACGTATAGTTAGATTAAAGGATGGAGTTATCATGGAGGATAAAAAAATTAAACAAAATAGATTGATATAATGATAGATTTTGACCTATTTAGAGAAATATTTCAGAGTTTAAATAAAAATAAACTAAGGACAATTCTTTCTGGGTTTACTGTTGCATTTGCTATTATGTTATTTGCAATTTTATTTGGAATTGCTAATGGTTTTCAAAATACATTTAATAACGAATTTGCGGGTGATGCAAATAATTCAATATTTATTTACTCTGGAAGAACCTCTAAAGCTGTTGAAGGTTATCAGACAGGCAGAAAAATCCAATTTGACAATCCACTATATAATACAATAAAAGAAGAATTTAGTGATGATATAGAATTTATAACTGGACGAGTATACAAAAATGTAACTGCAAGTTTTGGATCAGAAAAAAGTAATTATTCTGTGAGGGCAGTAAATCCTGAACATCAATTTATTGAGAAATCTGAAATTAAATATGGTAGATTTATTAATCCCCTTGATATTAAAAATAATACAAAGAATATTGTGATAGGCAACCTTGTAGTTGAAGATTTGTTTGGTGATATTGACCCAATTGGAAAATATCTTGATTTAAACAAAATTAAATTTAAGATTGTTGGGATTTTCGTTGAAAGAACGGAGGGCTCAGACAGTAATGAAGCTAGAGTTATATATATGCCTATTTCAACAGCTCAAAAAATTTATGGAAATAATGATTATATAGATCAGATTAATCTGACATATAATCCAGCGCTTTCTGAACAAGAGGCAATTGCATTTGGAAATAAAATTGTCGACAAAATAAAGAATGTTTTTTTTGTCGCAAAAAATGATCAATCTGCTGTCAGAGTTAGAAATAGAGCAAGAGAAAATCAAGAAATAACCCAATTTAACGGAGTATTGGCAATACTCGTTTTAATTATTGGGATGGGTACTTTGGTTGCTGGTGTAGTTGGAATAAGTAATATTATGATATTTATTGTCAAGGAGAGAACTAAGGAGATAGGAATAAGAAAGGCTCTTGGAGCGCCACCAAATTCGATTATCCTTATTATAATTTTAGAATCAATATTTATAACTGCAATTGCTGGATATATTGGTCTTTTATTAGGTGGAGCAGTTTTAAATAGTTTTGATTTAGAAGATTATTGGATCACAGATCCTGGTGTAAGTACATCCTTGGTTTTAGCAGCTACAATAACTCTAGTGATTGCAGGAGCGCTAGCAGGTTATATCCCAGCCAAAAGGGCAGCAAGCATTAAACCCATAGTAGCACTCAGAGACGAATAATATGTTTAGATTTTTATTTGATATAGATACATGGCAGGAATTGAAGGAAAGTTTAACAAAAAATAAGCTTAGAACCTTTATCACAATGATTGGTGTGTGGTGGGGTATTCTACTTTTAATAGGTCTATTAGGTTCAGCTAAAGGAATTGAAAATAAGTTCAGTGTTCAGTTTGGTGATTATGCAACAAATAGCGTTTTTATTTGGGGTCAATCTACAAGTATGGCTTTCAAAGGATATCAAGAGGGTCGTTTCCCAAGACTTAAATTTTCTCATCTTGAAAAAATTAAGAATCAAGTTAAGGGTATTAAGTTTTTATTACCACGTAATGCTAGAGATGCTCAAGTTGTTAGAGGCGTTCAATACGCTAGCTTTACAATGTCAGGTGATTTTCCTTTACTTGATCAGATTCAAAAAAAGAATTTGATATCTGGTAGATTTATAAATCAATCTGATATTGATGAAAGTAAAAAAGTTGCTGTAATTTCAGATGATGTTTTTAAGCAGTTATTTGATGCTGACGAAGAGGCAATTGGAGATTTTATAAAAATTAATGAAATAAATTATAAAGTTGTTGGTCTTTTTGAGCAAGGTGATTTTGATTTTGGGGGTCAGCTTCATATTCCATTTACAACTTTTCAAAAAGTTTATAACCAAGGTGATAATATTGGGTGGATAACAGTTACTGGTGAGGATGGTTTTAACATCAGGCAATTAGAGAAAGATGTTAAGCTTGTACTAAAGAATTTAAACTATGTTCATCCTGATGATAACCGTGCTTTTGGTAGTTTTAATTTGGGCGAACTATTTGAAAGATTTGAAGGTTTTTTAATGGGTATGCAGTTTTTGACTTGGTTTGTCGGAATCGCAACATTAATAGCAGGGGTATTTGCCATTGGAAATATTCTGCTAATTACCGTGAAAGAAAGAACAAAGGAAATAGGCATCAGAAGAGCAATTGGTGCAACCCCTTTTGAAATAAAAAGACAAATTGTTATAGAATCAATTTTCCTAACTATTATAGCAGGAGTTTTAGGAATCATTAGTGGTGGCTGGATTTTAATTGCGATGGATTCTGCTTATGGAAGTGGACCTGATTCAGTATTAATAAATGCTTCGGTTCCTATTATTGTTGTTTTTATTGCCGTAATTATTTTAGTGGTATTTGGTACCTTAATAGGCCTAATTCCAGCAAACAGAGCAACAAGCATAAAACCTATAGATGCATTAAGAGAAGAATAATTAAATTAAATATAAATTAAATGAAAAATCAAGTAAAGTATATTGTTATATTCCTAATTATAGGATCCTTATTATATGTGTTAAACTATTTTAAGGAAGCAAATTCGGCTTCAATTATTGATTATGAAACCGAACAACCTTTTTATACTTCGATTGAAAAAGAAGTTGTTGCAACTGGTAAATTAAATCCTGAAGATGAAATTGAATTGAAACCACAGGTAAGTGGTATCATAGATAAAATTTTTGTAGAAGAGGGTGACATTGTCATGAGGGGTGACTTAATTGCCAATATCAGAGTTGTTCCTAACGAACAAGCATTATTAAGTGCAACAAGTAGGATAAACTCAGCAAAATTATCCTATGATAATGCAAAAAAACTGTTTGACAGAAGCAAAAAATTATTCGAAAAGGGAGTTATATCAAAACAAGATTTTGAAAATAGTCAATTATCAATGGAACAAAGCATGGAATCCTTGAAACAAGCTGAAAATGATTTTAAAATTATTAAACAAGGAACTTTAAAAGGTGGAAGTACAGCTAATACTAATGTATTATCTCAAATTTCAGGAACTATACTGGAAATTCCAATCAGGGAAGGTAGTCCAATCACTGAAACTAATACATTTAGCCCAGGTACGACAATTGCTACTGTTGCTGATATGACTAAAATGATATTTGAAGGACAAGTTGATGAAACCGAAGTTTCTAAACTTGCAGAAGGATCTGAAATTAAAGTTATTCTGGGTGCGCTTGAAAAGGATGAATTTGAAGCAAAGTTGACATTTGTTGCTCCAAAAGGAATTGAACTGGGGGGTGCAGTTCAGTTTAAAATAAAGGCTGACGTAAAAATTCCTAAAAGTGTTAATGTTAGAGCTGGATACAGTGCTAATGCAATTATGTCAATTGGCCAAAAAGAAAATATTTTATGTATTAATGAGTCTCTATTACAGTTTAATAGAATTACTGATAAGCCTTTTGTAGAAATTTTAAAGGAAGATGGCACATTCATCACTAAAGAAGTCGAAGTAGGAATTTCAGATGGAATTAATGTTGAGATTTTAAAAGGTTTAAAAGAAGGTGATGAAATTAAAGTCTGGAATTCTGTTGAAGATGATGATGAAGATGAGACCAGATCTAGACAAGATGAGAATTCAAGAGAATTAGAAGACTAATATTATTTAATAACTATGAAAAAAATTAAAATTTTTAAGTTTTTTATTTTGATCACATGCATGTCTTATGCTCAGAATAATTTATGGACACTTGAAGAATGTGTTAATCATGCTCTGGAAAATAATATTACAATTCTACAAGCAAAGAATAGCTTATTGTCATCTGAGCAAGACATAGTAAGTGCTAAAGGAAATTTTTTACCTTCAATTAGCTCTAACATTAGTGGGGGCGCAAGCCTTGGAAATATTGAGGTGTTTCCTGGTGAATTTAGAGATAGAGAATTTTATTCCACGTCTCTTGGTGTAGGGTTTTCTCAAAATATATTTAATGGTTTTAGAAATATTAATTTATTAAATCAAAGTAAGTTAAATTTAGAAAGAAATAAATTTGAATTAGAAAGTTTGAAGGATGATATTTCGCTTAATGTTGCCAATACATATCTAAATGTTTTATTTAATAAAGAAAACCTGGAACTTGCAAAATCTCAAGTGGATTTTTCAAAATTTCAGGTGGAGCAAATAAAAACATTAGTTGATGCAGGATCGGAACCAATGTCTACATTAATAGAGACTCAAGCAACATACAGTAGAGATATTCAAAACTTGACAATTGCTGAAAATAGTCATGATATAGCTCTATTAACCTTAGCTCAATTATTACAATTACCATTTGAAAACTTTGATGTAGAAGTAATTCAAATTGACGCACCATCTGCTAATTTAATATACGATGACATAGCTCCAATTCTTAATTATGCAATGCAAAACAGAAATGAGATTAAAGTTGCTGAGAGTGATATTGAATTAGCCAAATTGGGTACAAAAATTTCCAAGAGTGCTTTCCTGCCAAACGTATCAATGGGTTATGGTTTTAGTGCTTCAGCTAACTTTTCAAACTTAAGTGAAGATGATCAATTTTTAGATCAGTTAAATGATAATAAAGGTCATTCTATAAATATGAATGTTTCGATACCTATTTTTAACAGAAATCAAACAAAAGCACAGGTTAAAAAATCTAAAATTCAAGAAGAAACAAGTAATTTAGCCTTGGATCAGGTAAAAATAAATCTTGAATCAACAATTCAACGTGCCTTTACTGATGCAAGAGCTGCTCTTAAGGCTTTTGAGGCTGCTCAATTATCCCTGGAGTCACAAGAACTGGCTTTTGAAAACTCGCAGGAACGTTTCAGCTTGGGTTCTTTAAATTCATTTGATTTAGAACAATCTAGAATTAGACTATTAAATGCAAGGTCATCATTGATTAATGCAAAATATGATTTTATTTTTAAAACAAAAGTCTTAGATTATTATATAGGTAAAAGATAATTTTGTGTGTCTAATTTTAAACATTGAAACATCAAGCAAAAACTGTTCAGTTTCCATTTCTCAAAATGGTAAAATAATTGGATTGGAAGAGCAAAGTTATGATGAATACTCTCACTCTAAATCTCTCCATGTATTTATTAAGAAAGTATTAAATGATACAAAATTATTACCAAATCAATTATCTGCTGTTTCTGTTTCTGAGGGTCCAGGTTCATATACCGGATTAAGAATTGGAGTTTCTGCTGCAAAAGGGATTTGCGTTGCATTAAATATCCCCTTAATCGCAATTGATACAATGCAAATTTTAGCTAGAAAAATAGAGTGTGCTGAAGGTTATATAATTTCTGCTATGGATGCAAGAAGAGATGAAATCTACTATTCAGTATTCAAATCTAATAAT
>MDSV01160549.1_pt1 | contig 14375 bp, 16 predicted proteins | sample 810851 | NCBI WGS metagenome assembly MDSV01 (sample SAMN05326640, study PRJNA326480) | marine metagenome | isolation source: seawater | place: Atlantic Ocean: North East | collected 2012 | reverse complement strand
CACGAGTTGGTAAGATGCGATTGGTACATCGAATTGAATTCTGGATAGAGCATAAGTTTTGGCAGAATGGAAACATGCCATGGCAGAACCTAATGCACCCCATGAGATTCCGAATCTAGCATTATTCAAGCAAGAGAACGGGCCACGTAGACCTTTCACATTTGGCAGGATTCTATCTTTGGGTATCTTGCAGTCTTGGAATACAAGCTCGCTAGTCACGCTAGCCTTCAGTGAATGCTTACCCTTCATCTCAGGAGCGCTGAATCCTTCATCGTCTTTCTCGACAATAAATCCACGAATCACTCCGTCTAACTTGGCCCAAACGATTGCCACATCAGCTATCGTTCCATTTGTGATCCACATCTTTGCACCATTCAACAGATAATGGTCACCCATATCTTCTGCCTTGGTAATCATGTCACCTGGATTTGAACCATAATCAGGCTCGGTTAATCCGAAGCATCCAATCCATTCTCCTGAAGTCATCTTTGGAAGATAGTATTGCTTCTGCTCTTCACTTCCGAAATCCCATATCGGGTACATTGCAAGAGAGCCTTGAACACTAGCAAATGAACGAAGTCCAGAATCTCCTCGCTCTAGTTCTTGACAAATTAATCCATATGCCACATAAGATAGTCCGGGGCAATCATAACCCTTCAATGGAGCGCCTAGTACGCCCATTTCACCAAGCGCAACCCTCCATTCATCAGGAAAAATTCCCTCTTCACAAGCATGTTCGATTTTAGGTAAAACTTCCTCGTCTACCCAATCTCTAACCATGTCGCGAATCATTATCTCTTCTTCAGTCAAAAGTGACTCGATGTCGTAGAAGTCCAAACCCTCGAACGGCTCCATGTTTTTGCTGCGGTAGCAAGAGACTCATGAAGGTTAGGGGGTTATTGCTCATCTTTCTTATTACGACTGAACAAATTAGCGTATTTCCGCTGTAACCAAGGACTATTCCAATAAATCAGTCCAATGAATACTCCTGGAACACATAATGCCACTAAAATGATGAGAATATTTGGAATCTCCCCGTCATCTGCTTCACTAGCAGGTTCGAACGAAACAATCCTCCCTTGACTAGTAACCAAGAAGCCAGAGTACTGTGAGTTTTCCCAGGCAACAGCGAAGCCATCTCCACCAAGTAGTACGTCTTCATCTGAAGCATTCTCATTTGAAAACATTAAGAATGCATCTTGAGAATATTGATTCCACCTAACCATACCTAGAGGAGCCAGTGCAATTATACTCGAAGAATCTACTGCTGAACTATCACCAATTGTGTCCCCCTCGATTTGACCCAGAATAATGATCTCACCCAACTCTGAATTTGTGGAATCCAGAATATCTATCTCTATAGATGCGGCTTTGTGGCCGCTAGCAAACCCTGTACAAGCATTCATGGTTGGATCTTCACAAGCAATCCCTACCCATGTATGATAACGAGAATTTGGCAACCATGTTACTGTATCTGCCTGGTCAATTACAGCAACGCCATCATTCAATGTACCTGCGACACAGATATTTTTGTTCTTCAAACAATCAATGTCTGTAATTCTTGACGAGGCTTCGTCATTCAACAAAGTGAATGTATCTGCGTAATATCTCCAAATCTGTCCACTGTCTGTTCCAAGGTATGCGACCGAAGAGCCTGCAGTGAAATGGATTGCATTGATGTCTATTCCTGCCATTGTAAGGGAACCTTCAGCTTCGCCAAGAGCATAATTTGTAGAATTAAAACGTAAGATTGTACCATCATCTCCTACGATTAATGCACTCTTTCCTCCAGGATGCCAAGTTGCATCATTGAGGCCTTTATCGGTCTCTTTTTCAAGCCGGATATCTGTAGATTCATCATCGGCATCGCTAGCAGATAACAGATGAGCGTATCCATCTTCCCCGTAGATAAGTACAGTATCGCCATCAGGAGATATTTCTCCACCATTGATTCCCAAGTCAAAATCAGCCAACTTTCTCTCCAAATTTAGGCTAACTGTAATCTCAGGAGATGCACTGACTAGGTGTGACATCATCAGAATTGTCAACATTATTGCTAATCTGCGCATACCTCGGGGAGCGAGTATTCACCAAAAAGGCCCCGCCTTGAACTACTGTTTCAAAGGTAGTCCTTATCTCCCTATTTGGTTTGGGAAAAGACATGGAGCGATTCGAAGTAAAGCGTGGAATCATCAAATCAATGAATGGGAATGCAGGTTTAGCAAAGTTGGCAACAGAGTTTTTCAACGATGTTGAGGTAAATACAGATGGTGTATTTACAGCATCTTTTGCTATACTGACAAGTGTAACTGCGGAATATACCCAAGATGGTAAATTGCAGGTTGATGTTGAGCAAATGAAAGGAGATAATCTGTCAAGTTTCCTTTCCGAAGATGGTGGGAGAGAAAAAGCAATGCAATCAAGATCCCGTTGGTCCAACTTCCTAGACCAAGCAACTGGATACTCTGCAAAACAACGCGGTGACAAAGCAAAGGAGCAAGCAAAGAAGTTCTCGAAGGCTCGTTCTGCAATAAAAATGGCACACAAATCAATTAAGATGTCATCTACTATAACTCAAGAAACCATAGACAAGGCACACGAAATGATTGCCGAACTCGAAAAAATGATCGAAGAAGGAACTGCTCCTTCTGAAGGCAGAGTCAAGAAATTGAATGACTTGCTATGAGGTGATTTGATGTTGGATAAGGAGAGTCTAATCGAGAGATGCCCGAGGGCGGCTGAACTCGATGATTCTGCTTTGGAGAGACTCAATTTAATGATTGGAGATGTGGAAGAATCTGTAGGAATCAACCACTTGGTAAATTGTTTGGCTGATGGTACCTCAGCTGGAGGCGACGGTATAATCCGCTGTTATGTTGGATTTGAGCCTTCAGGAAAAGCGCATATTGGATGGAAGGTAATTTCACTTCAAATGAAAAGAATGTTAGATGCAGGAGCAAATGTATTGATTTTCTTAGCAGATTGGCACGCATGGGTTAACGACAAGTTCGGGGGAGTCATGGAAGATATCCAAACTACTGCAACCTACATGGAAGAAACCTTCAGAGCACTTCTAGGCAACCCTCCTGAAGGAGAAGGGGCAGGAGAACTGCGATTTGTCTGGGCATCAAGCATAATGGATTCTGGAGAGTACTGGGCAAGAGTTCTAAGATGCTCAAAGAACATGAGCCTTGCAAGGGTCCGAAGAACATTCTCAATCATGGGACGCAGTGAAGATTCATCTGACGGAGATTTGTCAAGATTTTACTACCCTGCACTACAAGCTGCTGATATTTTTGAAATGGACATAGATGTGGCGATTGGAGGAATGGATCAGCGCAAGGCGCACATGTACATGCGTGACGTGGCCGATAGGTGGGGCTGGTACAAGGCTACATGCCTACATACCCCTATTATCTCTGGACTCAAATCTTCAGGGGCAAGAATGGAATCATTCGACCACAAAATGAGTAAATCGGACCCAAACGGTGCGATTCTTTTGCATGATGATGAATCTAAATTAGCAAAGAAGATGCGCAAGGCATATCTTGACCCTGAACAACCTGATTCTCCAGTCTATGAACTCATAGAGCACATTATTCTTCCAGAATTTGGAGAAGTTAATGTCACTCCAAAGCCCGAATTTGGAGAACCAAGCACTTGGACGGACCTTGATTCGTTCAAATCAGCAGTAGCCGATGGTACGCTCCATCCGTTCGATGCTAAAATGGGTGTAGCAGCAGGTCTTTCCCGAGGATTAGCAGTCGTTTCAGAATATTTTGAAGCAAATCCAGAAACCCTTGAACGGGTGAATCAACTAACAAAGTGATTAGACAAGGTTCATCAACGGGGTTTTGATGGGGCAACCAACCCCCAAGGGGGTTGGGTGAATCTTATGCCGAATATCGTTGTTTTAGTTAAGCGAGTACCTGATACAAATGCAAGGATTGTCGTCAGTGGCGACCGTGTAGACCTTTCTTCAGTGAAGTGGGTAATTAGTCCGTATGATGAATTTGCAATCGAAACAGCATTGCAGCACAAAGAAGCAGATGGTGGAACAGTAACTGCTCTAACACTGGGTAATTCTGATTCTGACAAAGTTCTGAAAGATGCAAAAGCAATTGGCGTAGATGAAATTGTTCGTGTTTGGAACGACTCTTGGACAGAATTGGATTCCAACGGGGTTCAATCAGCACTTACTCAAGCGATTACAAACTTAGGCGCTGAAGTTGTCTATTGTGGAAAAACTGCAGCTGATACAGGCGCAGGATCTACCGGACCAGGTATCGCAGAAAGGCTAGGATGGGCTAGTGTTTCAAACATCACTGATGCATCCTTTGCTGGTGGACTTACCGTTACAACACCGGTTGAATCCGGTTCAGCAAAGGTTTCTGTTTCAGGAAACGCAGTAATTTCCTGCGACAAAGGAAGCCTGAAAGTTAGAAAGCCAAATGTCAAGGGAATAATGATGGCTAAGAGGGCTCAAGTGAATGTTGTAAGTGCAGACGCACCTTCATCAACCGTTACAATCGTATCACAATCACCACCACCTGCAAAGCCGGCAGGAAAGAAGTATGAAGGCGGTTCTTCTGCTGAAGAAGTTGCAAGATTGCTTAGAGATGAGGCTAACGTTATTTGAGGTGAATAAAATGTCAGAGAGTGTAATTATCGCAGAAACAAGCAAGGGTTCAATCGCACCAGTAACCGCTGAACTAGTCAGTGCAGCAATCGCTTTGGGAACTTCGCCAACAGTTGTTGTTCCATGCACAGATGCATCAATTGCAGATGGAGCAGGATATGATGGAGTAAACAGAACAATCGCTGTAAAAGGTGATTGCTTCGCAAATTATGATGCAGCATCTTGGGCTGCTGCTATCGATGCAGCCGCACCACCAGGAATTATTATCGCTGCTGCAACACCACAATCAAAGGATGTTGCAGCAAGAGTCGCAGCAAGAAGAGGACTATCTATCGTTCAAGATGTTGTGGCTATTAGTGGAATGAATTTGACCAGTCCGATTTACTCTGGAAAAGCTATGCAAACTGTATCTCTATCCGGTGATGCGGCGGTTTCAGTAAGAGCAAATGTATTCCCCGCTGCTGCTTCTAGCGGAGCAAATGTTTCAGTTGTCGACCAATCTGGAGACGTATCAACAGCAGTCCAGGAAATTATTGCTAGGGCTTCGCAAAGGCTTGACGTCGCAGAAGCTAACATCATTATTTCAGGCGGTCGAGGAATGGGTAGCCCAGACAATTTCTCTCACTTGGAGAAAATTGCAGATGTATTGGGAGCAGCAGTTGGTGCTTCACGTGCAGCAGTTGACACTTGGGACGAAATTCCACATTCAATGCAAGTTGGACAAACAGGAAAAACTGTGAATCCAAATCTGTATATTGCTGTTGGAATATCAGGAGCGATTCAGCACCTTGCAGGCATGCGTTCCTCTAAGTACATCGTCGCAGTGAACAAAGATGCGGATGCACCTATTTTCTCTCACGCTGATTACGGAATCGTTGCAACTTGGGAAGAAACTCTGCCGGTTCTAGAATCTGCATTATCTTCGATGATGTCTTGATTACATCCAAGACCCACGGCCTCTGAATCCGTCATTTAGGAACGGATTCGTTCGTTTTTCTTGGCCAATAGTAGTTAGTGGCCCGTGTCCAGGATGAACTATCGTTTCCCCATCTAGCGGCCAAAGTCTTTCTCTTATCATTCGTAAAAGCAAATCTAAATCCCCGCCCGAATCCGGTAGATCTGTTCTACCAATTGAACCTTGAAACAAGGTGTCCCCCGCAAACAAGTGGTCTGGTCCATCGTCTACAATCAATCTTAGACAACATCCGCCGAGAGTGTGCCCAGGTGTATGTATAATTTCGAAATCCATACCTGCAAAGGTGTGTACATCGCCATGTTCCCAGGTGTTTTCGGCCTCAGCTGGTTCTGGTAGAGAGAAACCCCATCTTCGCCCTGATTCTTGTGCCAAGCTCTGTAAGAAAAAATCATCCTCGTGTAACCACCACTCTAGAGAATAGTGCTCTTTCAAGTATGGAATATGGCCGCTGTGGTCAAAGTGAGCATGAGTATTGATTAGGGCAACAACATTTCTTTCACCTTTAAATGAACCAATTTCATCATCTGGAGTACCTACTCCTGAATCTAACCATTGAATGATTCTTTCAGAATCGCCACCTCCATCAATAATCACAGATTGACCATTATCTGGATTTGTGACTATGCTACATCGTTGCTGCAATGCTGTGACAAAGAAGTGTGCGATGTGCGGTGAAGAAACCATCTCACTCAATCCTCACATCTATAGAATCCGATGACCAACGTCCATCTTTATCCTTGATCCTTAATTCGAGACGATGATTGCCTTTGTTGAGCTTCACTCTAACAACTGGATTGTCAGAAATCTCTTTCCCACTAGAATCAACCCATGACCAAGAAGTTATTCTCTCTTGAGGGTCTTGAGTTTCGCTACCATCTAAAGTTACTACTGCAGTTCCATCCTCCCCTGCATTGAGTGATTGATCGCCACCTGCATCAGGTAATGGCGCAATGATCTCTTCTGCATCAAGCGACAATGCTAACATCAAATCCTCCTCCTCAACCTCTAAGGTTTCAATTTCGATTTCATCATTGAGTGCATCAAGAAGATTGTTAGTATCGCTTACTTCTACCGCTTCAATACCTGCTAATTCTTCGAGCGAAGTATCATCGCCATACAATTCCTCTGCATTGATTTCAATTGCTGGCGCTTCTCCCCAATCATCTATCGCAGTGTCCTCTTCAATCAATGAAGTAGGTTGAGCTGTTGAATCGATTAATACTACTGGCTCAGGGTCTGTGTAATCGTTTTGGTCACTACCAGCAATCAATACTGAAGAACCATCCTTATTGACTGAAACATGTTCAACCATTCCTTGAGTTTCTACAGCCCATTGTAATCCTTCTCCATTGACATAGTGAAGATGGAACCAAGAGCCAACTAAAGCAGAGTCCCCTCTGTCGATCACAATGTGGGCTGGGTGACTGAGTTCGGCTACTAGAGCCTCATCATGCATTATTCCACCCATATCTAAGACCATCCAGGGGCCATCGATTGCTATAACTCGACGATTAACATCGTGTCTCTTGATCAGTTGTTGAGATTGCCAATACTCGATTTCCAATGCTTCTTCATCACCTGGAACCAAACCGTGACCTTCTCGGGCAACTATCAATGTTGATTCGTTCCATCCAATAGCGGTAATTCTCTCACCAACTTCCCCCCTCATTGGCCTCTCCCATACTTTATGGCCATCGAGTGAGTAAGTACTGACTTTTCCAGACTCGGTAGCAATTGCGATTTGTGGCCCTACTTTTACAAATAGAACTGAACTCTCATTTATGGAAGTGATATTACCCGCTGCATCAATGATGTGTGCCCTTCCTAGGCCGTCGATTGCCACAGCAGTATCGCCTTTACCAGAAATTTCCTCTATTCCTGTTTCATAGGCGTTTGAAGAAATTTCATCACCATCTCTGAAGATCTGTAACGATTCACTTGTGCCTACGACCAAATCGCCGAATGGAAATTCATACATGCAAGTTATCGGAGATAGAGAAAGTTCAGTTTCTCCGATAACCAACCTGCCATCAACCTGGCCATATGCTAAGTTGATTCCACTGGAGATAGCAGTGATTCGAGCGGTAGCGTTGAACTTGCTGACCACCGGTACAGTAAGCGCCATGTAAAGCCCAGCAAGGCCATCATTCATGATACCCATGCATCCAAGTTTGGCATGCATAGATTCTTGTTGGGCATTCTGATATGTTTAGAAAGTGCTTCAATTTCTGAATCTGTCCAACCACAGAGCGGTTCTAGAGTTGACAAAGGTACTGTTTTGACATCAGATTCTCGACGTTGAATCAACGATTCTCCTTCTTCCAAAGTTATTCCAACTACGCCCCAAGGGTGCCTCTGCTTGACCTTACCATGTAAATCCATAATCGCAGTTTTCCTTCCAATAAAAGGGTCCCAGCTTCTCAGAATCTCTAGAAGTTTCTCATCACTACCTTCTACAGGAATAATTCGTGAGCCACGGCGCATTATCAAAAATGTAGAAAGAAGTGATTTCTCATCAGTAACGCGGCATAGAACATCTCCTTGAACACCAGGTGGTAGTCCGCCTGCGGAAACGACCCTTTTTCCTAATAACCAAACTTTCTCCGGCTCTAGAATTAATCTGACCCAAATGTCTGGATTCGTTAAATCTACAGATAGTGATTCGTCTTGTTCACACATGGTTCTTCCAATCTCTCCACTGTATTCTTGAGAACTATAGTCTCCTTTGGGTCCGACTCTTTTGGTTCTGACGCCAAATGTTCTTTTTTTGCCCCTCAATTCATCGTTTTCAAGTATGGCCTTGGCAACATCTGAGGGTTCGATAGATTCAGAAATCACCATTGCAGGATCAATTGCTACAACTCCAAGAACATGACAAAGGACAACCTCAACATCTTCAGGTGGCGAATTACTAGTTACAACTTCCATCGATTTGATACGATCTTGAACCAATGAAACCTGAGAATTAACCGCTAAAGTTTCCATATTTTTAGAGAGCGCTCTCTGGAATTGACGCCTTACAATTCTGCTCTTTAAGCCAAGCTCGCCATAGCGAAGTATCCAAGCTTGTTGCATCAAATCATCTCACTCATCGTTATGTAAGCCAATTGTTTCATCTGAAAGTCTCTTTTCACTTTTCGCTGAATCGTTTCTCGCAGCCTCTAAATCATCCAGATATTGTTGTGTCACATTCCCAGTTACATATTCACCATTGAAACAACTTGCATCCCAAGATTGTTCTCCATGGATGCTGGTTACTTCTATCAAATCCTCGAGAGTTTGATAGAATAATTTGTCAGCCCCAATCTCATCTCCAATTTCGTCTATTGTCTTATCATTGGCAATGAATTCTGTAACTGCAGGCATGTCTATTCCATACACATTTGGATACCTAACTGGAGGGGCTGCTGATGCAAAGTAAACCTTGTTAGCACCAACTTCTCTAGCCATTTCAACTATCTGAGCAGATGTTGTTCCTCTAACAATCGAATCATCAACTAAAAGCACATTCTTACCCTTGAACTCATGAGGTATTGCATTCAACTTACGCCTTACAGATTTCTTTCGCATGGCTTGACCGGGCATAATGAATGTACGACCTATGTAGCGGTTTTTGACGAAACCTTCCCGATATTCCACGCCCAATGCGTCTGCCATTTGCAGTGCAGCATATCTTCCAGAATCAGGAACGGGGATTACTGCATCTATGTCATGGTCTGGGAATTGTTCTAGTATCCTTTCAGCTAACCTTTGGCCCTGATTCAAACGCGCTTGATAAACTGAAATCCCATCAATTATTGAGTCCGGTCTAGAAAAGTAAACATGCTCAAAAATACACGGAGAATGATGAGTTTCTTCGGCACATTGCTGAGTAAAAATCTGTCCATTTGAAGTCAAGAAAATCGCTTCTCCTGGCATCACATCTCGTTCAACTTCGAATCCAAGGGCATGGATTGCAACAGATTCGCTAGCCACAACCCACTCTTTCTCTCCGTTGACTTCCCTACTTCCAAAAATCAGTGGGCGTATTCCGTTCGGGTCACGGAAGGCAAGTATTCCGTATCCAGAAATTAATGAAACACATGCGTATCCTCCTGAAATTTGTTTGTGCAGTGCTGCTACAGAGGAAAAAATTGTATTGACGTCGACGTGAAGTTCACCATCGATGGCAACATTATGTGTTCTAGAATGTAATTCCATAGCGAGTAAGTTGAGTAATAGCTCAGAGTCTGAAGTTGTGTTAACATGTCTGCGATGATCACTGGTTAGCAATTCTTTAATTTCATCTGCATTGGTTAAATTTCCATTGTGTGCCAAAGAAATTCCGAATGGGTAGTTTACATAGAACGGCTGAGCCTCTGCAGCAGAAGAAGATCCTGCAGTAGGATAGCGAACATGACCTATTCCGATGGAACCTAACAAATTTTGCATGTGTCTTTTGAAAAATACATCCTTGACTAATCCATTAGATTTACGAAGATGGTATCTACCTTCGTGTTCAGTCATCATTCCAGCAGCATCTTGACCTCGATGCTGCAATACGGTGAGTCCATCATACAGTAATTGATTGATATGATAGCCACGCCTTCCAACGAGACCAATAATGCCACACATTTGTCTCGCCCAATCTATTCTAATCGAAGGGGCTTTACAGCCCTTTCTCTAATTTAGAGAAATGTTCAGGGCCGGTGAGTCTTCTTAGCCCAGCCGTATGAACGCATTTTAGAAGTAGCGCCATAACCACAGGACGCACATACGCCCTTGCGCTTGTGAAAGGAATTTCGACCGCATCTACGGCAACGAATATGGGTGGTCTTCTGCCTCTTACCCATTGATGGAGTACCCTTGGACATGATATCACCTAACGGCTGGGCCACCAGCCCTCCCTTTATCAAACCGACGGGTCAACAAAAAACTACTCTTCTTCGAATAGAACCCTTCTACTACGCCCTGTGATCATCGCAAAAGTAACGCCAATCGCCAATAATGATGCTAGGGCCATTGCCGTGCCACTAACCATTAGATGTACTACATTGGATAACATTTGAGCACGTAACCCACTATTTGCTTCCAGCAATAGATCGTCATTCGATATTAGAGCCCAAGCGATTACTATTCCAACCGCCAAAGCAAAAATCATACCAACAAAAGGTGCAAATGGGCGATGCCTAGAATCAGCATAAAAGAACAGATTTCCAATCAGAATTATTCCCATTACGACATAAGAAGTTAGAACAGCGTTGCCAAATCTCTTGAATGATTCGGGATGGAAATCATTTTTCCACTCGCCTGTAACATTGATTGCTACCAGAACAAGAATTGGTAACAATGCGGCAAGAATTAGCAATTTCCAAGAGGATTGCGATTGCTTCATTCTTCCTCACCTCCGATGTGAGCCTTGGCTAGAGAAACAACATGCTTGATTTCTTCTTCGGATGGAGGTGGTGAATTCTCTGGTAAAGGCAATGAATTTTCATAAGCCCAAATAACGATGGCGAAGGCAGCTATTGCCAGAGAGATACCAACGAATGTTCCGAAAATATCAGCAGCAGCCAGCCAGAGATAGTCCCTAAATTCATTCGAGGTGGTCATATATCCATCGAAAATCATCGCCCCAAGGGCGATTCCAGCCATTGTAACAGAGAGAACTGCGAGGCAGATAGATTCATTCAATCGATTATCTCCATAACTTGCCAGTGCTACTGCAGCAACTGAACTTAGCGATGTTGAAAACAGCAAAAATGTAGGCCAGAACACAATCCAGTAAGGGTTTACTTCATCATCTCTCCACAGTGGAGTGAAGTTGTACCAATGCATCAAACAGAAAATTAGCAGGGAGACAAAAATCGCCATAGCTCCACTCCAACGGGCTGATGAATCCAATCTCCCTACCGGCACATTTCCACCAAAGATCATACCGTGTACTCCGTATGCTAAAAGCAAAGATGGTGCTATGATTGATAGCAACAAATGACCGCCTGCAGTTGAATCAGAAGATGGTACAGTCCAGGATGAGATCATTACTAGAATAAGTCCAATTACAGCGACTAATTTACCAACGAATTTGGCTTTCCCACTTATTGAGAACCAAATGCCAACAGGCACTAGGCACAGGGGAATCCAAAACCAGATTGCAGCCTCTAGCATTGAATCCATATGTTGGACGGCGACATTATGATTTATGAACATCACCGGTAATCTTGGTCTCAGTGGGCTGATTCGTGATTTTTACTAATCCGTCACCACTATATACGGGTCGCTTGTGGGCCGAATGCTCAAGGTGAGACTATGGTAAAGATGCCACGTCAAGTAAAGCGATACAGTCCTAGTGCTGGTAAGCATACAATGCATACCGTAGAGCGTGTCAAAAAGAAGCGCGCAAGTGAACTAAAGTGGGGTCAGCGCCGTTTCCGTAGAGTCATGGCAGGATACCGTGGTTTCCCTCGTCCAAAACCTGATGGTCGTGAAAAGCCAACAAAGCGTGTAAACATCCTATTCCGATGCACAGAAACTGGAAAGGCGCATTATGCACCTTGCCAGCGTGCTAAAAAATTCGAACTGGTAGACAACTGAGGTGTGAAACATGACTGCTAAGTTCCTGAAAGTAACATGCCGTGACTGCGGTAGTGAAGCCATAATCTATTCCCGTGCTACAACCACAATCGCTTGTGGAGTATGTGGTGCAACTCTGACAAATCCTGCTGGTGGCAAGGCCCAGTTGGTCGGCTGTAACGTCGTTGAGACCCTTGAGTGAATGGAGGCAAGTCCTCCATGGCTGTTGATCTCCTAGAAAATGGTCCTTCTGAAGGAGAACTCGTCGTTACATTAGTGCGCGAAGTAAAACAAAACGGCGCATATGTTGACCTCGAAGAATTCGAGGGAATTGAAGGATTTATTTTCATAGGAGAAATCGCAAGCGGTTGGGTCAAAAATATTAGAGCGTTTGTTCGCCCTGGTCAGAGGTTGATCTGTAAGGTTCTTAGAACTCGTAAAGACAAGAAATCGCTTGAATTATCTCTCAAGTCTGTCAGTGAAGAAAGAAAGCGAGACCGGTTAGCTCAGTGGAAGAACGAGGAGAGAGCAAAGCAACTTCTGAAGGTGTTAGCGGAACAAGTCGGTTGGTCATCCGATGAACACGAAGAGTATCAAGCGGACTTGACTGAGTCATTTGCTACACTTTATGGAGCATTTGAGGAAGCAGCAAAAAATCCAGAATCTCTAACTGAAATCGGATACGAAGGAGATTGGATTTCAGCATTTATCGAGATTGCAGTCAAGAACATTATCCCAGATACCGTTGAAATTAGAGGACGTTTCACACTCAATGTCGACCAAGCCGAGGGTATTGAAGTAATCAGAGAAGCACTGATTGCTGCAGAAGATGTTTCTGACGAAGAAGCAGAGTTAGTTGTTACCTGCCATTATGACGGAGCACCTTCTTACAGAATCGATCTAAAGGCACCAGATTTCAAAACCGCTGAAGAGGCATGGAAAAATGCGACTAAAGCATGTATCGACGTAGTCGTTGCCGCTGGCGGTTCTGCTGAAGCAGAGAGGGAGTGAAATGGCTCGCCAAAAGATGCAGAGATGCAAAGAATGTGGTGCATATTCACTTTCAACTACATGTCCCAAGTGTGGAGGCAATGCACAAGCTGCAGCACCGATGAAATGGTCTCCTGAAGACAAGAGGGCACACCTACGTAGACAACTCGAAGGAGTGGAAGAAGACGGGTGGGCTGAAACACTACCAACATTGGCTTCTAGTGAAGAAGAATGATGCGAATCATTATACCGCGTCAAAATACGCTGGACCTTTCATGGGTGTACTCATCGACTGGATTTCGCAGCCCCAAACGGCAGGAAGGCAACTACTGGTTGCCATGCCAGGGGTTGGCGATGTCGGTAAATTGGCAGTTGATGCTGTAAACAGTGAATTGGATGCGGAACCTATCGCTAGAATCATTCATCCATCATTACCACCATTAGCGAAATTAGATGATAATGGATTACTTGCTCCACCTCATATTCTGCTTTCTAAATTAGAAATAGATGGCAGAGAAATTTTCACACTAACTGGAGATGCACAACCAATGACTCCAGAAGGACAACATGAGATGGCTGCCACAGTTCTAGAACTGTTCGAAGGAGGCGAGGTTTTGGTCTTAGCAGGAATGTCTGCTCCGGCTGAAAGGAAAGAAATCTTTTCGATTGTCAGTTCAGCAAGTTACAGAATTGAACTTGAAGCGAGAGGAGTTGATGTTCGCAGGGATGAGCCGAAAGCAGGAGTAATCGGAATGGCCGCATTGATTACAGCAATGGGGCCTGTGAAGAATGTCAATACATCATGTACGATTGCTACAACTGTTGGTAATTCAGTTGACCCGGTTGCTGCTCAGTTGTTGCTTGAAACTATTCGCAAGTGGTGGTCAATACCTCTACCTATCCCAATTGATGCTACAGATAGACTTGCAGCCAAGTTAAAGGAAATGCATCCTGGAAAGGCAGATGATTTGATTTCAGAATTATCCGAGTCGCCTAATTCGATCTATATGTGATCAGCCACCAGAACTGACAATTGTCAAATCTAGAGAAACATCTGCATTCAGAACGGTAGTATGTGGCAACACCACATCTTCGTGACTCACGATTACTGTAGAAGGATGAATTCCAATCACGATTAGAGCTTGCTTTACTGTAGAACCTGCCTCTAATTCAATGACATGGTCGTGGCCATGTCCCTTCAGTGCAATCTTCATCATT
>MDSV01178209.1_pt1 | contig 14376 bp, 20 predicted proteins | sample 810851 | NCBI WGS metagenome assembly MDSV01 (sample SAMN05326640, study PRJNA326480) | marine metagenome | isolation source: seawater | place: Atlantic Ocean: North East | collected 2012 | reverse complement strand
TCTCCTGCTACGAAATGTCCTTCTTTGGTTTTATGTCTATAAAAATCATCCACATCAAAGAAACCATGATCATTGCCTAGGCTTTCAAGGCCTTGAATATCTGGTGATTGCCCAATTGCAGATACTATTAAATCTGCTTCAATTCTTTTTTCTGTCCCTTCAACTGGAACCGGTTTGTTGTCTTCAAAAGTACATTCTGCGATAACCAATGCTACAGCGCGATTGTTATCATCCTTTTCAACTCTAACTGGTATTACGCCATTGATGATAGTTACACCTTCATGCATTGCATCATTAACTTCTTGCTCAGCAGCCGTCATTTCTTCTTTTTGGAATAGTGAAGTCAAAGTAACTTCGGCGCCTTCTTTAACAGCTGATTCGGATACATCTTGTGCAACATAACCATGGACAACTGCCTCTGGTGATTCTTGTGGGTTGAGGTTAGAAATATGCCCTAGTCTTCTAGCAACTGATACAACGTCAATCGAAGTATCTCCGCCTCCAACGCATACAACTTTCTTTGAGCCAACTTTAAGTCTACCTTGACAGAATGCCTCTAGGAATGCTACTCCACTTAGACAATTTTCAGCATCACTCCCTTCAATCGGCAGAGCTTTGCCATTCCAACAACCAATAGTCCATAAAACTGCATCATGAGATTGTTCAACTTCGTCCATTGGAATATCTTTGCCAACTCTTTTGTTCAGAACTACCTCTATGTCCCCTAAATCTAATATTCTGTTTATTTCAGCATCAAGAATGTCTCTTGGTGTTCGATAATTTGGTATACCATATCTCATCATGCCACCAAGGTCTTCTCTTTCTTCAAAGATGGTTGAGGCATAACCCATTTTTCTTAGTTGAAAAGCTGCTGATAAACCTGCCGGTCCACCACCAATTATTGCTACTCTCTCTTTATTTAACTTTGGCGCTTTTTCAAATGTGTATTTTTCCTTGAAAGCTTTATCACCGATAAATTGTTCAACTGCATTAATACCAACATAGTCATCAACCTCATTTCTATTGCAACCACTCTGACATGGGGCTGGACAGACTCTTCCCATTTGTGATGGGAATGGGTTAGCTGTTGTTGATCTTCTAAATGCATATTCTGACATCGACATGCCTTCAGGAGCTTTTTCAATACCTCTGACAATTTGTAGCCAACCTCTTATATCCTCACCAGAAGGGCAACTACCCTGACATGGTGGAGTTTTATGGATATAGGTTGGGCATTTGTGAGACTTGTCTTCATTGAAAATTTGCTTAGAAAAATCTTTATAAGTATGATCACCTTCCTCATATCTTTTGAAGGTATTTTCCTCTTTCATCAAGTTAACTGTCTGTTCAATTTTAGTCATTTTTCAATCTCACACTAAATATAAGCTTATTATTCTTATCTAATATTGGATAATTATAGCACAACAAGAATAGCTCTAAAGCTCTTTTTTGTTCATTATAAGAGCATCTCCTACAAGGTTATGTAAGCTTATGATTTGATCTAGTTCGAAACCATAATATTGAAATGCCTTGGAGAACTGGCTTTTACAGATGGCACAAATTGCAGCCATATGAGTCACACCATGCTCCTCAATAACTCGTTTTAAAGCCTCCATTCTTGGCTGTGCGCCTTTCATTCTTAATTCGATTAAATCATCAGTTAATAGGCCGCCTCCACCGCCGCAACAGAAGGTTTTCTCTTTGATAGTCTCTTCTTCCATATCATAGAAATGGTTTGTAGTGGCTTTAATTATATCTCTAGGAAGAGTAAACTGACCACCTATTATATCCCCCATATTCGAGGCTCTTGCTACATTGCATGAATCATGGAAAGTTATAACTTTGTCGTCATTGGCTGATTTATCAAACTGTAAAACATTTTTATTCATTAAATCATGAGTGACTTCACATATATGTTGTGGGACCGGATATCGTGGATCAAGAAAATCAAATGGGCCTGCAAGTGTATTTAAGAAACTATATGCTACTCTCCAAGCATGACCGCACTCACCAAAAACAATTCTCTTTACATTTAGTTCAAGAGCAGCCTCTCTAATTCTTAAAGCTAGTTTTCTCATATTATCGTAACTACCAATGAACATTCCAAAATTTGCTGCTTCACTGGCATGAGAGCTTAAGGTCCAGCTAATGCCTGCTTGATGAAATACTTTCGCATATCCAATTAATCCATCAACATGTGGCTCGGCGAAGAAATCAGCAGATGGAGTTACTAATAAAACATCTGAATCTTTGACATCAAGCGGGAATTTAACATCAACACCTATATCCTCTTCTACATCTTCCTCTAATCCCTCAAGTGTATCTGCTAAAGCAGGCTCAGGTAAACCAAGATTATTTCCAATTTTATGAACCTTTCCAATTATTTCATTACAATATTTTTGACCAACACCAACTGAATCCATAATTTCTCGGGCAGCCATTGATATTTCAGCAGTATCAATACCTATGGGACAAAAAACTGCACATCTCCGACACTGAGAGCATTGATGATAATATGAGTACCAATCATCCAAAACTTCTCTAGTGAGATCAATGGCTCCTACAAGCTTAGGGAAATATTTGCCAGGAAGAGTAAAATGTTTTCTATAAACACCACGCATCAAATTTTGCCTTCCGACCGGCATATTATTAGGGTCCTTTGTCCCAAGGTAGTAATGACATTTATCTGTACAAGCACCACATTGAATACACGAATCCATATAAACCCTAAGAGATCTATATTTCTTTAAAAGATCACCCATTTTATTTAGTGCCACATCTTTCCAATTATCTACGAGCTCTTCAGGGTAACCTAGTGATTTTTGAAATTCCTCTTTTGATTTAAAAGGAGCTAAATGTGAAGTTGCTTCCTCAACAAGTTTTGGTATTGGAGAGTATTCTTTTAGTTCTGGTTTTTCAAATTCTTTTACTGCCATAATAATCCTTATTTTTTTGACTCTAAATTTTTTGCCCAGGCTGATATATGACGCTGATCCCTCGCATTATCAGTCTGATTTCTTGTAGGACTAAAAAATAATCCTGGGGCATGCAATAATTTACTGTATGGAAATATTATCATTAAAAGTAGCACGAGAGAAAGGTGTAATAGCAAAATAAAATCATTAGGTAGTTCTGACCAATTAAAATACATTAACCCTATAAAAAATTGTTTTACTGCAAGAATGTCAGTATGGAACCACTTCATCATTAGTCCGGATATTGCAATAGATATTATTAAGATTAACATTAAATAATCTGAGGGATTTGAAATATATCTGACTCTATCTACAAAAACTCTTCTAGCTAGTAAACCAAGCAACCCAAATACCATTACATATCCTGCATAATGACCTGCTGCCTGAACGATCTCCCAAGATACCCAAGTCCAAACGGGGTCTGTAAAATAACGTAGATGTCTAAATGCGGCTAATAAAAGAGCAAAATGGAATAGCCACCCAAATAACCATGTCCATTTTGTTGCAGAAAATAAACTTTCAAAAAAGACAACTTCTCTGAACATTCTAATGGCAACTCCAGATTTATTTTTTGGAGCAGGTGGTGTTGGTATTTTTAATGGTGCCGGTATTGTGGCATATTCATAGATCCTGTAGGAAAGACCTATAAAGAGAATCAAGGTAGCCACATAGAATGATATTCCATAGAATATGGTCACAAATGACATACCTTATCTCTCCTTATAATTTCGGTATTAAGGCTATACGCAACCAGTTGGTTTAGGCAATCCAGCAAATTTACAAGCTTGCTTACCTGGGCCATATGGAAACAGCTCATATAAATATTTACTGTTGCCTTTATCTTTACCGAGTTTTTTGCCAACAGCTTTTGTAAGCACTCTCACTGCAGGCGCTATTTGATATTCTTCATAATATTCTCTTAAGAAATTTATAATTTCCCAATGATCATTACCAAGATCGATGCCATCTTCTTTAGCCATGGCAGTTGCTAGATCTTTCTCCCACTCACCAAGATTGGCTAAGTAGCCCTCTTCGTCTGTTTCAAAAGATTTTCCATTTACTTCTATTGGCATAATATACTCCTATTTATTTAAAGCCAGTTTTGAATCTTATCATTCTCAACCGTTAATTTTACAAATTCTTTATAATCTATAATTTCTATATTAGAGATTAGAAAACTTTTATCAAGCCCTCTAGCTTTTAAATCTGGTCCAAGCACATAAAATTTATTGGTTTTTTGTGCGTTGGTTATGGAATTCTCAAAAGTTGTATTCTTGAGCGCCCCATACACTCCATCCTCTATTAAAAGTATAGATGAATTGTCCTCGACCAATCTCAAGCAAGTATCTAGACTATTTTTTTCAAATGGTGATTTATTAATTGTGTGTAACATTAGAAATTAAATACTACCTCGCTATCTGACATTAGCTTTTTCATTTCTGAACTATCAATTACCTTTACATCCACTGATAAATCATCTTCAGTTAACCCTCTAGATTCCAGGGATTCTTTCTCAACAAAGAGTTTCTCAACATCATACATTTCTAGGGCAGAGTATATTTTAGAAAAATTTTTAGTACATATTTCGGATGTATCTTGGTCTTTTTTAAGTTGAAACACACCATCATCAATAAATGCCAGACTAACATCCTGGTCAAAAGCTGCTCCAATTAAAACCACCTCTAAAGCTTCATGCGCGTATACGGTTCCATGAGGTGCTCTTCTATTAACATATAGAAATTTTTTAACTACTCCACTTTCTAGCTCTTCGTCCATTTAATCACCAAACGTTATTAATCTTTCTGCTTGTATGCCAGCTTCAATCAATTGACCAAGACCTGATATTCTAAAATTATCTGCAATATTATCAGCGTCTTTCTTATTTCTTTTCATTTCTTCTGGATCAACCATTCCACGCCTTTGTGCAGCTGCAACACATAGAACCAGATCTATATTATTTTCTTTTGCTAATTCAGACCATCTGTTTGGAATGTGTCTATCATCTTGTGGTGGTGTTGCTAATCTTGTGCCATTGTTGACACCATCATGATAGAAAAATACTCTAAAAATAGTATGTCCTTCTTCTATAGCTGCTTTAGCAAATAAATAAGCACTGTCCGATGCTTGATGCTGATATGGTCCTTCATTGACTAATATACCGAATATCATAATTGCCTGAGGTTAAAATCTAATATATGTAGATGAATTTAAAGTTTTTCTTCCACCACGCCAGTTATCAATATGATATTTTGTAAACGGTAACTCTGTTAACTCAAAAAATCTTGGCCAGCCAATTCTTTCGATCCAATCATTTATACGTTCCCAATCCTTGGCATTATCTTTATAAACTTTAAGAATCCTTTTTACTATAGCTGTAGCTTCAGGCCATCTTGGCGGATTGTTAGGTATACCAGCCGCCACAAGTTTTTGGAATGTAGGCTTACTTCTAGCATTAGAATGATTTCCACCAACCCATATAGCTAATTTACTATGTTCTGGATCGTTGATCTGCATAGGTGGACATGGAGGAAAACAAGCACCACAACAAATACATTTTTTTTCATCAACTTCAAGAGAAGCTTTACCATTTACCATTGCAGGTCTGATTGCCGCAACAGGGCATCTAGCAACTACTGATGGTCGCTCACATACATTGGAGACTAAATCATGGTTAATCTTTGGTGGCTTAGTATGCTGTATATTGATTGCAATATCACCTTGACCGCCACAGTTAATTTGACAACAAGAAGTAGTCATATGGACTCTATTAGGCATATCATTATTTTTAAATTCGTCGATTAGTTCATCCATCATTGCTTTTACTACCCCAGACGCATCTGTTCCAGGTATATCACAATGCAACCAGCCTTGAGTATGAGAAATCATTGCAACGCTATTTTTTGTGCCACCAACAATGAAACCTTCTTTTTCGAGGGCTTCGATTAATGGCTCAACTTTATCAGCATCTTTCACCATATATTCAATATTACTTCGTATGGTAAACCTCACAAATCCATCAGCATATTTGTCACCGATATCACATAATGTTCTCAGCGTAAATACATCTAATATTCTTTGAGTTCCAGCCCTTACTGTCCAGATTTCATCACCACTTTTTGCTTTATGACGCAAGACTCCTGGTTTTGGATGATCATGCCATTGCCATTGACCAAAGTTTTTACGCATCGTTGGATGCATATATTGGAAACCGTCTGGTGCTCCTGTTTCTATTGGTGATCTTTGTTTTTGTTGTTCTGCCATTCTTATCTCTTCTATTTAAGCTAAATCTTTTTTTGCATCCGCTCGCTCATACCATTTAACCGCTTCATCATCCCAATCATCAGTACGCACATAACTTGACTCTCTTGGATTAGCAATCATGTTTGGTTCCACTTCAACGCCAATTCCTTCTAAGAAATTAATTAGTCCAATTCTTTCGATCATTTCACCACATCTTTCATGTTCTAAAGCATTATCTGCCCAAAAGTCAATTGATTCTTCAGCAATTTCAACTAGCCTGTCCCAGTCTTCTTGTGATTCTAGTTTCATAAATGGAACTATTACAGTTCCCATTAAATCACCAATTTTTAGAGTTCTTTTTCCGCCAATTAGAATAGTTGCGCCTTTGTCATCGCCTGGATGCAAGGCTTTAGGTACTACATTTAAACAATGCATACACTTAACACAATTCTTATTATCTATTGTAACGGAATCATCATCGTTTAAAGAAATTGCATTTGTAGGACATCTTGTAACGATATTATCAATTACATATTTTCTTCCTTTAAGCCCAACGTATGCTTTGAATTCTTCTTGATCAACTTTAATGTCATCTCTCCAAGTACCGATGACCGACATGTCTGCTCTTTCAATAGAGTTCATACAGTCATTTGCACAGCCAGATACCTTGAATTTAAACTTGTATGGTAATGCTGGTCTATGCATATCATCAATAAAATTATTAACTAGCAATCTATGAGCTTTATGTTCATTAACATTAGACATCTCACATCTTCCTGCGCCTACGCATGACATAGCTGTTCTTACACATGGTCCGGCACCACCTAAATCCCAACCTTTCTCATTGATATCATCAAAAAAATGTTGTGTAGAATCTGTTGTAGAGCCAATAAACATGATATTTCCAGTTTGACCATGGAATGTGACCAATCCCGACCCATGCTTCTCCCAAGAGTCTGCTAAATCACGTAATGATTGTGTTGTATAAAAATTGCCGGCTGGGGGCTGTACTCTCAAAGTGTGAAATTCTTTTGATTTTGGGAATGCATCTCCTACTTCAGAGAACCTCGGTATAATACCACCACCATAGCCATATACACTTACGGTTCCGCCTTTCCAATATCCTTTTCTTGTTTCATATGAGTGTTCTAGTTGACCCAATAGGTCATTAGTCATCTCATTAATTCTTGCTTCTGGATGCGTATCTCTTAATCTTTTGATGCCGCTAATGAAACTAGGCCAAGGCCCGTTTTCCAGCTCATCTAACATCGGTGTATCGTGCTTTTTCAATTATAACTCCCCAACTTTGATATATATCTTTATTATATTATCATTATTTTCTAATATAAGTCTATGGCTAAACAATATAGCATTGATAATAAATGCTTTACAAGTAATAAATATGAATAAATTCTTATGAATATACTCACAAATACTATTGAAGATTATAAACGCTGGGAAGACAAAAAACTAGAGTCTTTTACTAACAATACTGATGAATTAACTGTTCAAATTGCTAATCCTAATAAGATAAGTAAGCCTGAAAAATCTATGGTAATAAGCTCATTATGCCAGAACAACTTAGTATTTTTCAAAATCGATAATAGTAAATATAGAGACCAATCATCTATTAAAAATTTAGCATTTCAGGTAGGTTTAGGAAATTATGAATTTGACTCAAAATCTGACTTGGATGGTTTAACAGAAATCAGTAACAATAATGCTAACACAGGAATGACCGAATACATTCCATATACAAATAAAGAGCTGAATTGGCATACAGATGGTTATTATAATGATGATCAAAACTCTATAAATGCATGGTTATTATTTTGCCAAACACAAGCCGAGGATGGTGGACTTAACAAATTCCTAGATCATGAAATTGCCTACATTCTGTTTAACCAAAAAAGTAGTAGACTGAACGACTTAATGTTAAACAATACTTACAATATTCCAAAAAATTTGATGACAAATAGACCAGAAATAAATAATCCTGTTTTTAAATTTAATAATCAAAAGCTACATATGAAATTTAGTATGAGAAAAAAAAATATTATTTGGAATAGTAGCTCGATAGAAGCTAGTGATATTTTAAAAACTATCATAAAAGACTCATCCAAATATCATATAGTCAAGAGACTAAGTGAAGGCGAAGGTGTTATAACAAATAATGTTATTCATATGCGTACAGCATTTACAAATTCAAAAAATAAGAATAGGCTCTTATATAGATTGAGATCAAAAAAAAGAGTGTGTATTTAATGTTATATCTGAGTAGTTTATTAATAGAAGAAAAGCAAATTGAGACATTTGATGAATTATTAGATGTTATAAAATTAAGAGCAAAAAATGGAGAAATATTTTTCAGGATTGATCTCAAGCCTCCATTTCCTGATACTCCTGAAAACTGGGAAGATAAAGTTGAGTCTGCTTTTAGTAGTTATCTAAAATAATTATGTGGGAAGAAGAAGAACAAGAGCAACTTAAAGATACATCTAAAATGATAGATGTTGCATTTAGAATAGAATGCAAAACCTTACCCTATGATCATGCTTATGATTTATCAAAAGCAATAACTGAACATATGCCATGGCTTTTAAAAAATAAGCTAACTGGAATACATACCCTTCATGGGCCAGAATCTGGTAATGGTTGGGTTAGATCAGAAAAAGAAGAAATTTTTTTATCGAAACGCACTCGTTTAGTTCTTAGAATTCCTCGAATAAATATTAATGATGCAATAAAATTAGAAAATGAATCTATTAATGTTTTAGGAAGTGATATCAAAATTGGTAAATCTAGTATAAAAACATTTTTAGTCGTAAGAGATTTAATTTGTAGATTTGTATTATGCGATAAAAATGAAACTGAAGAAGATTTTTTATTAGGCGTTAAAAAAGAATTGTTTTCTCATGGGGTTTTAATTAAAAAAGCAATATGTGGTAAAGCAAAGTCTCTGACAATCAATGGTAAAGATAGATTTACACGAAGCTTAATGATTGCAGATCTAAGCAAGGAAAACTCTGTATTATTGCAAGATTCTGGACTTGGAGATGGGAGAATATATGGATGCGGTATTTTTCTGCCTCACAAATCTGTAGATGCTGTTTCTGGATTTAAAGAAGACTAAAGGATTATGTAAATCGTATAGACATATACTCTCTAGTATATTAGAATTTTCACATATACAAACTAGGTTAGATGGAGTTTTTAAATGAAAGTTGAATTAAATGGCGTAGAAGTAGCTACAACTGAAACAGGGTTCTTAGTCAATCTTGAAGACTGGAATGAAGATATTGCAAAAGTAATCGCTGCTCAAGAAGAAATTGAATTAACAGAGAAACATTGGGATGTTATTAATTACTTGAGAGATGAATTTATAAATAATAAGGAAAATCAACCTAACACAAGAAATATGGTAAAAGATATTGGCAAAATGTGGGGTGAAAAAATTGATACGAAAACATTATTTGATTTATTCCCTGGCAATCCTAGCAAACAAGCTGGTAGAATAGGTGGCTTGCCTGAAAGTAGGAGAAAAGGTGGATACTAATGAGTGATAAGAAAAAATTAGAAGAAGAAAGAAAAGCTATAATTACAAAAATGCTTAAAATTCAGAAAGAGTTTATGGAACTTGAGAGAAAGGACGGCATCACTGAAAAAGATATACATCTAAATCCAGTTGGTATCGTAAAAGAATATAAAGAAGAGCATGAAAAACTAGCAAATAGATTAGTAGATATTGCTCATGAGTTAAAGGGGTCAATAAGAACATAATGAATAATGATTATTTTCAAAAAGTAACTGAATTAGAAGAAATGAATGTTTCAGATGATTATATAATTGGCTGGCAAGAAGGTTATCAGCATGCCCCAAAATTAGAAGAGCAAAGACTCACCGATGCATATGAAGCAGGTTATGAAGATGGGGAAAACCAAAATATAGAGAAAGCTGCAAACTTTAAAAAATAACTATCTAGTTAATGAATCATAAACTCCAATAAATTTCTTACAGATCTCAACCGCATCGATATCTACAATTTGATCCATAACCCATTTATTTGTCTGACTTGAGCCCATTGCATCCTGAATCTTTTTTGCAAGATGTCTATATATAGAATAGTTTGAGCCACCATTAGTAAACTCATAATTTGAATATTCCTCTGACCGTATATTTAAAGTATTGATGTAACCTTTCTTGTAATCGCCAATGCCAAATAAGTCCTCGCAGTTTTCTTGCATTATTCTTGATGATTGTTTTCCTAGGTTATTCATAACAGACATTCTGTATTCATCATTTTTTTTATCCAGAAATAAAAGTCTGTCTGCGATATGTACCTGAAAAGACATGAATTCAACAATCACTGCAATACGTTGATGATCAGATGAATAATCAAAATCTTCTCCATGAAGATTACGCGCTTTATCTAGTGACAATTTCCAACCAATATAAGATAATGCGCTAGCTATATCCTCGCTAGTTTTTTCACGCTTAACTGTTTTTGACCAATTACTTTTGATTCTAATTGCCATTTTAATTTTCTTCTATATGTTTATGTTGTATTTTATACTATACACTCAACTATTGAGAATATAAATATAGAGGTAGTGTCAATTGGATATTCAAATAAATAAAAGATTAATAGAAGTGAAGCCAGGGAGTTTTATTTACGAATTTCAAAATAGTCTATCAGATGATGAGTGTAAAAGTATTATAGATAGGTTTGAAGAATCATCACAAGATCATTATCAAGGGAGAGTCGGGCAAAACTTTACTGAAAATAAGGATGTAAAGAAATCTACCGATATGGTTATTAGTGGGAAAGATAATTGGAAAGATGTTGATGAATTATTTTTTACAACTTTATCAAAAGCGCTCAGTGCTGTAAAAAAAGAATTTGATTTTTTTTCTGGTCCTTTCAAAGATATTGGTTATGCTGTTCAAAGAACCAAACCGGGTGAATTTTTCCATTGGCATATAGATAGTGGAAGTCATCAATTCAGTGATAGGCAATTGGTTGCAATTTGGTACTTGAATGATGTTGAAGGACCTGGCGGAGAAACTGAGTTTCTTAATCAAGCTGTAAAAGTTAAACCTGAAGCTGGAAAACTAATTTTATTTCCTCCTTTTTGGACTCATGAACATCGTGGTGTTACACTACAAAAAGGTATTAAATATATAGCAACAACATGGATAGTTTTTAAATAATGTCGACAAAAAATAATCCAACAAATCAGGAGCTTATGAAGTCGGTCATCCAAAGGATTGCCACTGGACCTGAATTAAGTAAAAATATTTCTAGAGAAGAAGCTAAGGAATCAATGAGTTTGATTTTGAATGGTGATATTAGTGATGTACGTGCGGCAATCTTTTTAATAGCTCTTAGAATGAAAAGAGAAACTGCTGATGAGAATCTAGGCGTTCATGACGCAATGATAGATTCTGTGGAAACTCTAAATATATCTACAGAACATCTCGTTAACATTGCTGACCCATATGATGGGTTTACAAGAAATATACCTTCATCGGCCTTTATATTGCCTGTTTTGGCTGAATTAGGTATACCTGCGGTATCACAAGGAGTTGAGACTGTTGGCCCTAAATTTGGATGCACTCATCATGCTATATTTAAGCTTCATGGCTTAGATGTAAATGCATCTCATAGTGATGTTGCTGAAAGAATTGAAAATGAAAATATTGGCTGGGGATACATTGATCAAAAAATATTTTCTCCACAACTAAATAACTTGATGTCTTTAAGAACAGAAATAATAAAAAGACCAGTAATAACAACAATAGAAGTTCTTGCCAACCCTCTTATATCTAAAAAAAATCATTTTGTTACTGGCTATGTCCATAAACCCTACCCTCCTATATATTTAAATTTAGCGAGAAATGCAAAATTTGACACAGCTATTGTTATACGTGGAACCGAGGGTGGAGTCATACCGTCGCTCAGACAAAAAGCAAATGCACATTTTTATAAAAATATAGATAGTGAAAATGAAGTAATTGAAATCAATCCCGAGGAAGACTTAAATATAGAACAAGATGTTCGGGCTGTTAATATTCCGGAGACGATCACGAAAAAAGTTACTCATGATAAGATTGAGACAAAAGTTAATCCTGCTGAGTTAGCCAAAGAATCTCTAAAATTAGGAATCAAAGCACTTTCAGGTGAAGAGGGAGTTATGGCTGATTGTATAACATACGGGTCAGCTATGATTCTGAATCATATTACTGGAAACGGCATTAAGGCATCATCAGATGAAATTAAAAAAGTTTTAAAATCAGGTAGCGCTTTGAAGCGCTTTAAGTAGTATGAGTAAAATTAAATTAATCAATGTGGATGATATTGAAAATAATAATATGTTTCAGATTATGTATAATGATAAAAATTATTTAGTTGCTAAAGTTGATGACAAATTCTATGTTACAGACGATATGTGTACACATGAAGATGCAGAGCTTACAATGGGTTGTCTAAAAGGGACTAAGGTTAAGTGCCCATTGCATGGTAGCTTTTTTGACTTAAACTCTGGTATGGCTCTAAATGAGCCTGCAGAAACACCAATCAAGGTATATAAAGCAAAGGTAGAAAATAATTATCTTTACATAGATGAATAAAAATTCTTTAACATGAATATGATGGATACAAATATTGAAAAAAAATTTGACTGGACTTGTAGTCATACTTGGAATCAATCAGCTATTAATACACTTTGGTGTCTAGTAGGTTGTAGCTTTGGTGATATAGGTACAATATATTATTTTCAATATAATAATATAATGTGGTCAACATCATCAATAATGTTGTTGGCTATGCTGAATGGAATTCTAGCGAGTATTATTTTAGAGACAGTAATATTGCTAAAACAAATGAAAGTGAAAGATGCGCTTAAGACTGCATTAGGTATGAGCTTAATATCAATGATAAGCATGGAGTTTGCAATGAACTTGGTTGATTATTTAATAACAGGAGGCGCTAAAATAACGCTTAGTGTATTGCCTATTATGTTGTTAGCAGGATTTATAACACCTTGGCCATATAACTACTGGAGATTAAAAAAATATGGAAAAGGGTGTTGCGGTTAATTAATGTCAGCTGTCATTACCTTTGTGATAGCATTCTCTAGGTTAGACTTAAACCTATCAACCAAGTTTCTAAAGTAAGATTCAAAAATAACTATAGGAATAGCTACAGAGAGACCAGCAGCAGTTGTTAATAGAGCTTCCCATATTCCACCAGATAGAATTGAAGGGTCAACGTTCTTACCAGCAAGCTCCATTTGTTGGAAAGCCTCGATCATTCCAAAAACAGTGCCTAATAAACCCAACAGAGGAGCAATAGCAGCTATGACCTGTAGACTATTTAGTTTCGAACTATAGTAAGAGATTCTTTCGTCAGATAATCTATTAATTTCCTCTCGTATATCACTATCAAGTTTAACCGTTAACTTTTTGTGTTTTAGTAACTGATACATTGTAAAAGAGACTACTTCTGATTGAGGATCATTAGTTTTATTAATCTCATCATAAGCTTCATTATGATTTTTTGAAATCCATAAATTCAAACTAGTTTCAAGAGAGTCATTTTTGAAAAAATTAACTTTATAAAAAATATGTAACTTGTAAAAAATAACTGCAGTTGCATAGATTGATAAAATAATTAAGATATAAACTACAGGTCCACCGAGTGTTAAGAGCGTACTAAAATTCATGTTTAAAATTCCTCAAAGGTATATTTTAGATGATTTTGATTTAATATCATTAGATAAATCATTTAATTTTAGTTTTAGTTTGAGCAACGGGGAGATTCATACATAAACTCTATTATTACCCAAACCATTGTCTAGAGTATGTTTCCTAGACAAATTGCTAAAAACTGTTTGATAGCGCCCTCTTTTTGGAGAGGGCTAACTACTGAGAAACTTTGTGACGGATATCTAACTTAAGGGAGAGATTAAGATTGTTCTCTTAAGCCAGATATCCATACTTCTTTTCACCGGAGAATGATGAAAATTTAAAAGTCGAATTTTACTCCTGCCATTACAGACAACGGTTTATTAGGACGTTGACCGTACTCATGTTCCGAAGCCACAATGACCTTATCAAATAAGTTATCTACATTAAAAAATAACCTAGCGTTTTTAATGCC